>ERZ1034844.257-NODE-257-length-30593-cov-13.517355_pt1 | contig 30593 bp, 53 predicted proteins | sample MGYA00520594_ERZ1034844 | MGnify/ENA primary metagenome ERZ1034844 (study PRJEB33766, sample SAMN09781733) | gut metagenome | biome: gut microbiome | host: Homo sapiens | place: Madagascar | study: EMG produced TPA metagenomics assembly of the PRJNA485056 data... | reverse complement strand
ATTCCACCTTGCGCAGTTTTTCTTGCGGCATCTAAAAATCCAGTAGAATAACCCGAAATAAACTCTTGATAATGTTCTGGAGTATAAATAATATATCCAGATCTACCTTTGTTAGTATAAAATTTATAGTTATGTATTGCTTGTTCCGCCATTTTATAACCTCCTTTTCCTCAAAATAAAAGAAAAAAGGGAAGGATTTAATCCTTCCCTTAGAATCTTAATTAACCTACAGCGCAAGCCTCACGGACTTCTTCAGCACTTAGAGAATCTTCATCAATAACCTGAAGCAGGCCAAGAACCTTCTTAGTCTTATTGAATTTAGTATAAGCGGGGAAGCAGTCTACCGTAAAGGTAAAGGTAGCAGGATCACCGCTATTAGACATAGATAGATTGAAGTTAGATTGAATCTTACCATTAGGAATTACAATCTCAGCAGGCATATCCACACCATCAGCCTCACGACGGAACAGAGTCTCGCCCTCAATATAGAAGTTACCACCAAACTTATCAGCAGTAATTTCAACTTGGAAACCAGCCTTCTTCTGAACATAGTAGTCAACCAGGACAACTGTGCCAACAGGTAGATCAGTAGTGACAGACTCACCATCAGCATGACATTTAATAGTAGCAACTGCCGCAGTTCCCTCACCAGCAACGGTTACGCTAGCAGGGACACAAGGCTCAGAAGCAATTTCACCATTGTCATCAAGCTTCATGCAGAAAATATCAGCTTCCTTATGGAAGATATATTTATTCTCACCGGCACTAGTGGTTTCACTACTACGACCACCATTCCAGCAGGGAATAACACCAGTGGGCAATACAATAGTATTAGCAGTCTTTACCTCAACTTGAGAAGTCTAATGAACATAAATAGGAGCATCATTAGTACCAGCAATCAGATCGGCACCAGCTAGAATAGCTAAGCCTTCAGGAGACATTAACGCGTCTTCCATAGTTAGAGTTAAGGTCTTGTCACCTTCCCAGGCGATCAGACGAGGATTACCCCAGCCCATTTTATTCCATATGATTCACTACATCATATGCGTTCTCTTATGAACTGCTGCGTCTTTTAATATACACGCAGATTAGACTATATCTTATTCTTTGCTATATCTCAAAGAATTTACCCATTTCCACTATCAATCGTTTATAGTGTACTCCCTTCACAGGGATAGTCGTTGAACTTTAATCAAAATTTATATCCTTAGTGAGATATTTCCAATTTCTTTTATTTTTTATTGCACTAATTGTACTTTTTGAACAATTATATTTAGTACAAATTTGAGAATATGGTATACCATGTAATAAATCTTGAATAATATCAATTACTTGCGATTCTAATAATTTACTAGCTGGATTAGATTCTCCCTTCATAGAAGCAGCTAAACCAAGCTTAACCGCATGAATACGATTTTCTTGATTGGTTACCCATTCTAAATTATCAATACAATTATTTAATTTATTCCCATCAATATGATTACCCTAAAGATTTTCATAGCCCTCTATGGGCTTAAAGCAAATTAGTACAAGACGATGTCGGAAAAAGGCTTTTTCGCGGCCATCTTTTAAAATTAAAATATTTTTTACATATCCGTTTTTAACACAATCTTTCATTTTTTTCTCACCATTATCTGTAAAAAGCTCGCCAAATTCATTGATATAGTAACGATCTTTTACTTCCGGTAAGAATTTACTAATTTGAACCAAGTTCATTAATAAACCTTCCTTCTTATAAATTTTGATTCTTAGCTGCTGATTACCCAACGGGGATTTCTATTGGGCGTTCCAGCAATTAAAGTAATTATCATTTTGACATCACTGCCAAACGGAGCTAATAATTAACCCTGAGCGTAAACACTGGTAGCGGCACCTTCTAGACCAGAGGTTTTCAGCGTGTCAAAGTACAGCACAGGCTCATCCTTATAGAAAGTACGAGAACCTAGAGTCATCTTGTTCTTAGCACGGAAAACCACATTGGCCACTTCACGAGAACCAAATTTCATAATATAGTTTCCTCCTTATGATTAATGTATATTTTTCATCCAATTTTCAACCTCTTGCTTAGGATCTCCTCCCGCGCAACGCACCTTAAAGTCATTGTCCCATGCAAAATAAAGGCTGAATCTTTCCATTAAATCGAACAATTGGAACATATTTAGCTCTATACATTCTTTTAATGGTATATTAATCCCAACACAAAGTATTGAAATATACTTAGTTAATACACTTTCTTTCTTATTATTTTTAATCTCTGCGATTTTGAGCCGACTCTTCATCAATTTATCAGCTATGCGCTTTGCACGCTCATTTGCAGGGTTATAAGTAACATTATCCCCTTGTCGCATATCTCCTAAGCATAAAACTTTTTTAACAATTGACTAAAATTCTGCAAATGAATCATTATCAATCATACTTGCTTGTTTTAATTCTTTATTGTATAATAAAATAGAATTTGGAGTAAATGAGACAGAACAGAGAGGAAACAAGAGAGAAAGCAAGGTATGAACAGACTCCTTTTTATCGGTTGACGCTGGATCTTGTAGTACCTTCATAAATATTTGAAAATTTGAGTATGTCTCTAAAACAATTTTGTCCTAAGTTATCCATTCTTTTTCTAAACAGAGATAATTGGTCGCTTCAAAAAACTCAGTTTCTCCCATCATACCAATCTCTCGCATAGTTAAAGGATGAATAACAGTTTGAAATGCGGCGACAGGTATGTCACAGCCGCACATCAAAGCTAATTGAAAATCACTCAAGCGGATTCTTCTTATCCTCATCGCCACGAATGGCGTAATAGGTTAGAGACACTCCCGCAAAATCTTCATTATAAATAGCTGGCCCCGCTTCAACAAATTGTAATTCTCCAATGCCAGTTAAATGTTTACCATCCAACATGGCATCAAGCTCTCCCGCAATACGGTAGGGCTTTAGTTCATAGTTGCCTAAGTCCCAATCTTCATAATGACAATAAATATCAATATAAAACGTATTATCTCTGTAATGCGGGTTTGTCGCATTAGGATAAAACTTACCATAGGAAATATGCAGGTAAGTATGAACCTCTGGATGAATATACAAACGAGGAACCAGAGAAATCTGACGCTTCTCTGGATCGCTACTCAGCATACCTTTAATCTGTTCACTTGTTAAATCTGGCTTTTCTTTCCAGTCACGCCCGTTGTAGTACAATAACTTGAGTAGGTTCTGATTACTCAAAATTTTGTCCATCAAGAGCGCACAATCTTTGGGCATCCCCAAGAAACTAGACTTGGGAAATTCATATGAATTAACTCTCATACCTTTTTCTCCAATCTATTAAAACAAAGACTCTACAACAATCTTGCGGGAACGCATCTCACTGTCAGTTTTCCACTGTAATTCAAATCCAGAACTACAACTAATAGACTTCAACCAAGTCAGTTTTACAGTATTTCCATCTGCCTTCAGTTTAACGGGCGCGCAAGTATCACCTAGTTTGGTACTCCAAGTACCAATAGTGTCTGCTTCTACAGAATAAGTCTCTGTAATCTTTGGTTTAATAATCCCATTACCGTGAATTTCTCCTTCATCAAGAGAAGGAATAGGCTCAAACTCAATCAAACCGTCCTTGACTTCATCGGTATCTGTGTCACGATCTTTATAATATTCTTCTGCGTTAATCTCAATAACGCCCTCAATAGAAATAGTATCGGGCGCTTGCACCTTCCAACATTTTCCATCAAGCATAAATTCAGAATATCTTTTGAACAACCGCACTGTTTGTTCGTTCTTAGGGATTAAAATATTTAGAGATAGATTAGGCACATCAATACGAATTTGATTTTTCTGAATACTCTCAATCTTCGTCTCAACTGGGCCACGAACCGCGGCGTAGGTTGCATACACCTTACCATCTTTATCGTCTTTAAATTTAATAATATATTTACAGCGACGAATTTCACTCTCAAAATAAGCATCCTCAGTCATCGCTGGTAAATAAACAATCCATTGTGTTAGTGGTCCACGCTCAGTTTGCCACTCAAACACGTCTCCGGGTTGATAACCCGCATTATAATCAATAGAAAAAATCTTATCATCATAATCTTGTTTCAGCTTGTCTGGATTAATTAATGCTCGACACTTCTTTTCATCAAGAGGAAGAATATTAGTATCTGCATCAGTCTCCATCGGCGCGGTGACTTTTTGCACTCGCCGCACATCGCAAGCCTGATAAGAATATTTCAATGCCCACAAAAACGCTCTATACTTATCTTGAATCATGCGTTTATCTTGCGCGATACCGCCCTGTAGTTCAAGGCGTCGCCGCATTAACTCACGATTCGTCATGTGTCAGTTTCCCCAAAAGATCAATACATCTAAATACTGTCTTGCGGTAAAGCATAAAGTCATCGCAGACAGGGCTCCGCAGCCCCTCTAGTTTAGATAAAATAATTAAATAATTTACCTAAGCCGCAAATAATTCATGCAAGCCCGCAATTTCTTCAAGAATAATATTTAGATGTGTTTCCCAATCCTCTTGATTTTCACGCATTGGGATTAACTTCCACACTTGATTCACCAGTCGCCGCATATCTGTATTAAATGTATCCTTGGTAAATGAAAACTAATATTTAGTTTCCATCTAGCACACTCGTTTCCATTAGACTAGACCAGTTGGACAGGTATTTACCTTCCTTATCTAATTTGCGGCGCTTGTATAGGCGTTGTGCGTGGCGATCTGTTTTTTCACAGGCTTCCTTAACACTTAACAAACGAGCCAAGTGAGATGCTTGACTTGTTAGTTTAAAAGACGCTCCAGATGCTTTTTGACGGGTATTTTCTATTGATGTAATTTGTCTCTGTAACCAAACAAGAGCCATAAGATTTGCAATAATTCGCACTTCTTCAAGAGTGAGGTCTTCATCATAATCGCAGGTAGTTGAATCAAACCCATATAGGGCAAAGCGTGGAAATTCAAAACCTGGAATTGCGGCCTTGAAGATATTCTACAAATCAGCCTCTGTTTCTTCCTTAGTCATAATACCAGGGCCTTCTTCCCCAGTAGTAGGATTAATTGCATACAGATCATCTGTTACAATGGCGAAGAAGGCATCACTGATTACGTTTTCAAAAGAGGTCATTTAGTTGCCTCCTTCCTATTATTTTCCTAATGTCATGCGGCGGACAGGCGCTGCCGGTGTGCTAGTGGTCTCCGCATTTCCTTTATAGTCTGGATTAGTGCGGCGGCCAGCGGTAACCGCGGGTTTAACATCTTCTTGAGACATCTTGTTAATCTTCAAAGCAGACATAACGTCGAAACCAAGAATATCCTTGATAGCATTAATCTTATTAAAGTCATTCAAGGGCAGCTTCACCGCATAATCCTTGATAAGATTCTTAACACCTTCTGGCGCAAAGTTCAATGCATCAATGAATTCATCGTCAGAGCAACTCTGCATCCAGCTAGGAATCTTCTCCTCAGTCAGCCAATACTCCGGCTCAACATGGACATTAACAATTTCTTCTAGTGCCTCAGCGTCATGAACCAGAAGGTAACCCTCAATCAATTCACGACCACCTGGTTGAGAAGTCAGTGCTTCTAGTTCAGCGGGAGTGATCTTTTTGGTCTCTTTTGGTGCGAACTCACGCCGCAAGCCCATTTCTGGGATATTGTAAATAACAGTACCAAAACTACGATTGGTAACAGCAATCTTATTCTCCATATTTAATTATCTCCTTTTTCTCATTATAATAAAATGGGGAGGGAGTTACCCCTCCCCATGGGAATTAGATGGTAGCCAGCTTGCCCTTCAGATCGGTATCGACATAGGAAGCCATGTTGTTGGTGAACATGACGCCAACGCCAACCTTCTGATAGACCTGCATCTCACGGGACCAGTCATCATTCTCGACCTCGCGCATGTGAGCAGAGCCCTCAAACGCGATCTTGACAGGCTTCTCGCTAGAGCCGGTAGGCATAATCCAAGCATAACCAGGATCGATCACCTTGGTGGCATTAGTCTCATCCTCGAAGGATTGAGGCAGCAGCACCACGCGAACGCCCTTATAGCTAGCCAGGAAACCGTTGGCCCAGTACTGGTCGCGCATATTATCAGAAACCCACTTGTCAGCAGGAATCATCTTGGTAGCGAACTCACGAGTGGCATAGATTACAGGGGTGCCATAGGCAGAAACCACAGAGATCAGACGATCCATACCAGCCTCATCAAAGCCAGCCGCAGAAACACGGTTAGCCGCAGGCAGCTGCTCGATAGAAGACATCAGAGCCTTAGCGATCTCACGCAGAATCAGCTCGTCCATACCCTCCAAAACGATATTCACCAGCTCAGCCCAGTCAACACGGCCATCCAGGAACTCCTCGAAGCCGATGGCAGCAGCACCGCCGATAGCAGAGGTAGCGACCTCGAAGCTCTTCTCACCCAGAGCAAAGACTTCGTAACGGCCAGCCAGACCGACCTTGGTAATGAACTGCTTGGCGCGCATCTTACCAGTCTTGCGGATAAACACAGGCTTAGTACCCTGAGTAAAGGTCTGGGTCTCAGCAAAGTCAGCATAACGCTGCAGCACGCGAACAGGCAGAATGTCGTCCAGCAGAGTCTCAACCAGGGAATAAACCTTGGTCTTATTCTCACGATACAGATTATAAGTGCCAGCAATCTCGTTAAACTGGTCACGCAGAGTATCATTAATAGCAGAAACACTCAGGTTCTCGCCATTCACAGAGTAGCAAGTAGCCGCGGAGCGATTAGCTTCAGCAGCGGCATTAGCCAGAGCTTTCAGTTGATTCATTTCTAACATAATTCTAATCTCTCCTTTCAATTACTTAAGGCGGATCAGCTTGACACCAGGCTGTTCATCGGGCATGGTGTAAACTTTAGCAACCTGCCATACACACTCGGTAGCGGTCTCAGCAGAAGCCTTATCCAGAATACCCTTAACATTAGGAGCCAGTTTGTCGCCCTTAGTCAGAGTTTCTTCATCAACCATATTGGTAGTATAAATGTCTCCACCATCGGTACTCATAACACGAGGAACCATCACAGTACCCTCAGGCATAGCATCATTAGCGGCATTATACACATAAGCCACATAATCCTCACGCTTCATAGCGAAGTCAGCATTGGTCTGACGATCCTCATAGACCTTAGGCTCATTAAACACGAGCATCCAAGGACCCTCACCAGTAAAATTCACAACGCCATTGGCATAGTCGTACTTCACGAACTGACCATTTTCCAGCACTTCAATAGCCTTGTCAGCAGGCAGCTGAGCATAGATCTTACCATTCCGACGAGCAGACAGGTGATTAGGTTCTAGTTGTCCATATCCCAGCTTGACGAACTTAGCCTGGCTTAAAGATTTCTTAGCCATTTATATATTTCCTCCTTATAGATTAGTTTTGTGATTTTTCCTTAGCTTTAACGGCACGAATCCACTCTTCCTCGATGCCATCAGAAGCAGAATTTAGGTTATAAGCAGTAGGCGCCGCAGGCTCATTGTCGTTCACAAAACTCACCTTATTGCGAACACAAATCACACTCAGCTTAGCCTCAATATCATCAAGAGAATAAGTATCAATGTGGTCAATCACATCTTGCTTGTTCTCGTCAGATAACATATAGAACTTGTCAATCATAGCTTGCTTTTCCTTGCGGTCAGCAGCCAGCTTGAACTCGCGCAGGGTAGTTAGCTCTTCCTGCATTGCCTGATGCTCAGTTTCCAGAGCAGAATACTTACTCAGTAGCTCTTGATACTCAACAATATCATCAAGAGAATAAGTAGGTGCGAGGACGGGGTCCTCTGCAGGAGCAGGTTCACCTTCCTGTAGAGCATTCTCAGTAGCAGGATCCTCGGTGGTCTCAGTCTCAGACTCGCTAGTCTGGGGTTCCGCAAGACTATTTTCAGTCATGGGCTCGGCCACTGGCTCAGCTCTCTTGGCTTCATAAGCAATAATATCTTCCTCAGAATACTGAGTGGCCGCCGCATTAAATGTTTCTGTCACTTCAACAACTTCATTTGCGGGAACGAATCCATTCTGCTCATCATACTGGAAATCCAGACGGAACAGCTTTAGATTATCGCGATCCTGCATAATGGCGAATTTTTGGTCGCCTTCCTCGTAGACGCCTTTAATGCGGTAATTACCAAGACTCCACATCTTGTCCCAAATGGCATCAAACAGGGAGCAACCAATTTCAACAGCATATTCAGTAGGCACTTTGTTTCCTCCTTCTTTTAATACTTCGTGAAGGTCATTAACCATTGAATACATGGTCTTGCGCATCTCCGCGAACTGGTCATCAAGAGAAAACTCAGTTTTGATTTGCGCGCCTTCAAAACAAGGCTCATAATTTTCGCCTAGTATACATAATTTTTCAATTATCGCTTCATTTATAATGAAAAATCTCGCATTAGAATTATCTTGTTTTGTCCAAACTCCTGAAAAATTTTTTTCATCAAACTCTAATGATTGATTATTTCCATTTTCGATAATACGTTGACACTCTGGATACGCGGTAGTCCACAAGTAACCCTCAGTGCAGAGATACTCGCGCTCCACCGCATTATCATCTAAAAACTTCTGAAACCAGACCGCCGCATTCAAATCAACAAAGCCATACGGCTTAGTTACATCAACGATTGCAAACTCTTTACCATTGACTTCAATTGCTTTATTATGCTGTTCAAAGTCTCCATTATCCTGGTTAAAATAGCCTACAATCGGGGATCCCCTGAGCGTAGGGCCTAGGGTCTCCGCAAGTTCTTTGGTGATAATTGTCTTATTGCGGTTAGGCTCATCGCCTACATAACAAACCTTGATTTTTACCTTAGAAATAAGAGGAGAAATTTCTGTACTCTCAATTAACTCTATGGTAGAATCAAGAGGAACACTAACGTGCATCATTCTCTTTCACTCCTCTCATTTCTGTGCTTCTTCATTAGCTAATGTTTTTTCTGATTTTTTGTCCTCGTCGAGGGCAGGTCTACCTGGGTCTTTCTTATCGTCGTTTACAATTTTTTCATTAGCTTCCTTTTGAGAAGTAGTTTTAGAACTCATTGTACTAGACATCATTGGCGGAATCATAATTTCACTCAACTTTAAGACCTCATTCTCAAAATACATTGTAGCCAAGATAGAAGATTGCGAATGACCAAGCGCAATTTGCGGCAGCAGCTTGCCGAAGCCGACTTGCGTTTGCTCTTTATACATTTTTGAAATATCTTTGAAGTTGTAAATAGTAGTAGGAAGAATTTCAATTCTAAATGAATAATGTCCTTTTCTATCAAACTTCTTAATAACTTTGTTCAAGAACGCCTAGAACTGATAAACCAAATCACGAACACTAGCTTCATCATTAATAACAGACTTCTCAAGCGCGGTACTTCCTTCTGTATTGAACAGATTTTGAGAAATACCTAAGTTGTTATAAACAGTTCTCTCAACTTTTTGTAGTGGGTCAGTGGACGCCACGGTAGTTTTGTCTTGTGTGTCCACAGTTTCAATGTCCGCGAACGTAGTCAGAACATCAATGCCCACCGCACGTTTCAGCATGGCCACCGCATTATTATGGATGTCTCTTGCTTCATCAAGGTCAAAAATTAAATCTCCATTTTTATCAAGTGGAAGTTTCTGTATCAGTACCTTGATTAATTGTTGCATAGTTTTCTTGCGGTCGAGCTCCTGCGCGGCGTCAAGGTCAATTAGAGAAGGAACTACACTAATGAGAGTGGGAAAATCACTATCATTTAGTGAAAATTTAATCGCCATGCCAGAGTCCAACGCAATCCATCCCACCGTATCGCCTGGATAAAGGGGAGGTAGCTTATTATTTTTATATTTTACATACGCTTGTTGTACTTCCGTTGGAAATAATTTTAAAACCTTAGCACGGTATTCTGCGTTTTTAAAATATGTATCAAAAAACTTTAGGTTTAGTTCAACGATTGGATCAATTCCACTATACAAACGACTGCGGCAATAGTCTGCGGGAAGCTGTTGGAATGAAAATTTATCTCCCCAGTCAAGCCAAATACCATAGTAAACACCTTGACGAATTGCCTTAAGCGCAATATTTCCAAGTGTGCGCTTGACCTCAGAATTATCAAAATAATTCAATACTTTAGCCACATCAGGAAGTAACTTAGATTCAGCTTTACTACCTTTCCAGCTAATTCCTTCATAGAATGGAGTTATATACCAATCATATTTATATAAAATAGCTAATAGCTAACAGGCTCTACGATAGATACCATTTGAGTTATAATAGAAATCAGAAATTTTCCGCATCTCTGAGATATTACCTTGTGAGATTTGCGTCAGAACGTATTTCTTATCTCCATAATTACTATTCACTTGTTTATATGAATTAAAATCAATTACTGCATTATCAATATTTTTTAATCCAGCCCGCAATTTAGCATATTCCATATAGGCATCATAGTCAGAAGAAGTATCTTTACCGTATTTATCAAGATATTCTGTTCTTGTCATAAAACCTGATTGCGAACTCGTTAAATCAAATCCTCTGCTATGAATTTCTTCTTGCCGTCCCAAGATTTCACCTCCTGTCTGCATCAGTATCCTGCTTTCTGCATGATATAATTGTAGTTGATAAATGCTTCGTCAGTATATGGAATCTCGACTAGTGTTATACCATGCTCCATGCAAAACCTACGCTTTAAATTATCGTTATACTGTTGTTGATAGAGGCCTCTAGATCCCCCGAACTTTGATTTAGGTATGTAATGTTGACAACCCTAGTATTCAATCAGGAAGTCTAGATTACCCGAATCATCAAAGACCGCAAAATCAAAGCGGAGAGGACGTCCGCTTGGGGCAACCAGGCCTGGGAACGAATATTCTTCTTGAAATGGAATTTCATTCTTCATTAAAATTTCTTCAATTTTAATCTCGCCACGCGACGCTCTCATATAAGCCTCACCTCCAGTCAATATATCTTCTTATAATATTTGAAAATTAGGGCAATAAGTTTATTTACTTTTGCCCTAACTTCCAAAAAAAATTTTTAAGTCATAAACATTGCATCCGCAATATTAAATTTCTTCTTGCGTTTCTTGTCCTCTTCTTCAACACGAATATAATACAGTGCGTATTCAGCAGATGAGAAGGTATCTTTGGGAATGCCTCTATTAACTTGCTTAAGAATAATGTTGGTACCAGTATTCTCTTCCCGCAGGTTAAGCATTTCAGACCGCAAAACGGAGGTAAGGTCGTACGGCCGCAAATAGGCTTGACGCTCTTCTGGCGTCATTTTTGAACCCTTTACTGTACCCATTAATTTAGCTTTAGCTGTATTCGCGTCTATTAAGAACCGCACCTTGCCAGTATTAATTTGCGATTGGAAATTTGCGTGTGCGGTTGTATTGATTGGCGCATTTGCTTTGATAATATACATAGCATCAAGTTCTGTATCATCTGTTTTATACTTCTTGTATTCATTATCCACATCGTTGTATACGCCAAATGGAGGGTAGTAGTCATCGTTCTGGTCTGTCTGAGATTTCACCATGTAGTCTATAAGACCGATGCCTAGACCATTTCCATCTATGACTAGCCTACGAGCTTTATACTTGTAATACATTTTCTTAAGCCAGATTGCTTGATCTTCAAAATGGGCATCCATTAGTTCGTAGATACAAACAAGAGATTTAACAGCTGGCCCTTGGGATTGCGGCGTTACCTTAAACACGGTAGCGATAGAAGCACATCCCTTACGGCCAACGTCGAATCCAATTACGTAGTATGCTCTCGCAGATGATCGACCGGAACACTCGTATTCTGGAAGTTGAAGCTTGCGGCAATGATCGAAAGCGTCGCCATCGAAGAATGCATCCTGGACTGTTCCAGACCAGAAAGACTCGTATTCACGGCCAAAGGAAACATCATTCATCGTAGTGTCTCGCCGCAAATCATTAATATAAGATAGGTTTTGTAATCCAACAGCTACGGGTACACGCCAAGTACCCCCCATTACAAAAGCTTTATCTGGCTCAATCACCATACGAACAAGAAGAGCAATCAACTTTTGATAGGGGAAAGAATTTTTCCATCCAGCCGTGGTGATATAAATTTGCGATTTATTGAGCGATTCATCTGGATCAGGCAATCCGCAAGCGGTGCGCCTGTCTATCTGCATTATCAAAATGATTGTTAATCATCTTGGACTATCTCATCAACTATTTTCCAAACAAAACCTTTATGGGTATGATGATGCTCTGGATCACTACAGACTCGACTAATAGAAGCAGGCGTTCCATTAATCGCTCTCGCTGCTTCCCTATAGCTTTCATATGTAGCAATAAGTTCACCATCTTTTGTATATTGAGCAACTTTTCGACCAGTGTTAATAAATGTTGTAGCAGGAGGTAACTTTTCAATACCAGAATCTTGATAACGCCATTGGTATTTACCATGAGTTTTTCTATTACCTCTGCATACTTCAACAATTTTTTCTGGTAATAATTCACATTGTCGGGCTGCCTCTGTCGCACTCTCAAAATCCATCAACCAATCGCCGTTTACTGAAAATTGTCTCACAGGACGACGTTTTTGGTATCCAACCAATCCAGCTTGATGTGCATGTAGTGCATTACCAGATACAGTAGTCCATTCTAAATTCTCAACATTATTATTACCTCGATCTCCATCTAAGTGATTTACAATAGGTAGGTTATCAGGATTAGGGATAAATGCTGCAGCAACTAAACGATGTACTGAACATAATTTAGTCTTTTTATTTATAGTTAAACCTACCTTATGATACTCACTATGAATTTGATGTTTTAAAATATATCCTGTTGTATCATTTCTTACTGTGCCGATAGAGTCCACACTATAATTGGTTTCTTTGTTGTCAATAATTATTTTTCTCCATTCCATATTTTTTCATCCTTTCTAAATATACATTATCGGATTGCATTTCCGGTTATTATATTTAAAAATTCTCTTATATGGATTAAATAGTTTTGTCCAAAAATTTTTAAAATAGTTGCGGTGCGCTTCGAATGGTGACAAAAATCCATTCTACAGGGCTACACTCATCGCCCTTAGTCTCTACACCTTCCTCTTTAGAGGCTTGGCACGGGGTTCTTTTTCTTCCCCGTTAGCTACATTTCTGTAACACCCTTTTGTCATAGGTTCACACCGTTTTCACTAGCAGCTCACGCTGTTAGGCCCCAATATCTAGGGAGAATAATTTCATTCAAAGCAGTTCCATCAATACCTACACACTCTTCGAGGAGTCCTGCCACACGTCTCTTACCACGGCTACTTTCTTTTGCCGCAATGTTATCTATGATACTACCATTTTTGAAGTGGTATTCGCAGTAATCTTTTCCTTCTTTTGTCGCTCCACGAGACCAGTCTATCTCTCGCCGCAATGCGGGAACAAGATCACACAACTCATTTATCTTTTCTTTCAGAATACCCGATCCCTGTTCCTTGCCTCCCGCGGTCACGAATAGCTTGGCGCCCGGGTATAGTATGGCTTTGATCATTAAGGTTAGAACAGAGAGGAATGATTTAGAATAGGCGCGCGGGAAAACGGCATATAAATACTTATACCGAGCGGCAACCCTAAGAAATACGCGCTGATAATAGTAGAATTTTAACTTCTTAGGCTTGCTTTCATCTCCACCAGTCTAGAGAAAATCAATAAACAAGTCTGGATAAGCGCGCCAAAACGAGACGAACTTGCGAATTTCAGGTAAGCAAGTCCGCACTCGTTCCTCAGATAAACCAACCTTTTTAATATCAGGTGAAAGGTTAATTAGTTCAGCAAGAGCCATTAACTATCACCAGTCCCTTTATCTTCATCGGCCGCCGCAAGCTCTGCCTCAAATTCATCAAATGACTGAAAATCTTCTACTTTGAGAGGTTTTTCATCATAATTAAAAATGTTATCAAGATTAGATTCTTCATCATCCATATTAACAGTGCTTTCTTTTTCACGGTCTTGTTCAATTTGCTTCATTGCAGCTTCCAGCATTGTACCCAGGCTAGTTTCTTGCGTTACTAGATTATAAGTATAACGTTGCATATCCATGATAGTTTGATCTACCATGTCATTAGGCTGAGAAATATAATACTTGGGGATAAATCCTTGTTCCTCAGCAAGAGTAACAAGCTCTCCAACAGAATCAACAAAATCAGTTTCTTCATCCTTAGCCTGCGCAGCCGAAAACTTACCGCTTTTAAGCAGAGTATCATACATTTTGGCAACCTTTTGAGCTTCCGCAATATCTCCTGCATCAAGAAGCTGATTTAGTTTGAGGGAAGTCTTGCAGAGGAAAATAAGAATATCTTTGTGGCTTGCGGTCTGGATATCGTAAGATGCCATCATATCTGCATAGAGTTTTTCCATGCGGACTAACTCACTGAGGCGGTAAGCATCGCCCCACTTAAGTTTAAGACCCATGATTTCATCTTCTGATAGTTTATCCGCGAGTTCACGGTCATAAGCGGTTTCTTCAACAATAGAAGAAGGATCTGCGGCGGGGTCATCGTTCTGCGGCCGCAAATCAGACACTGGACGTTGTGGTCCAAAGTCTCTTTTCATTTCTAGTTCTAGATCTTCGCCCGTATAGCCTTGTTGCATAAGAGCGCTTCGTAGTTTTTCCTCTTCTTTCGCTGCTAGCTCTTCCGTATCCGCCCAGCGATATTTTCTCCATTGAGTTAGTTTCATAGTTGAAACGTAACGTCCTAAAACACTTGTTGTTGTTATTTTGGAGGCGTCATTCTTGGAGAGAAATTTCTCTAGGAGTTGATCCCATACACTTTTAATATAGGGAATATCTAATTGTTCTAGCAATGGTTTGTAGGTATCTGGGTCCCAGTTATCTACGTGCATTGACCAGCATTTTTTACATTCGGCTATTTTACCATCTGGCGGGAAACGTTCTATGTCATTGGAAGTATAGAAATCTGTATCCGCAAGAAGACGGCCGCATTTAGTACATCTTCGTTGTGCCATATAATTCTCCTTTCATCTTAGTCACCACGCGGTAAAGCTCCTTGGTCACTGTGACCGGCACGCCCCGCCGCATATCTAGCTTTGCGGCAATCCTTGCAAATGGAATAGAAGAAGTCTTTACTTGTGTTACTTTTTGAGAAGAATAGAGAAGACTTAGGTTTAGCGCAGCCGCATTTAGTGCAAGTTTTAGTAGGTAAATTGCGGAGGTTGGTTTGCCACACCACAAAATCACGTTGAGCAGCATCTGCGATTAGACGAGGAATTTTTTTACACCAGAGCGCAGAGATATATTCTGGGGTATAAAGAGTATCAAATTCTTCTTTGATGAGGGTACGGATTTCTGCATTAGATTTACCATCAATTTTGTATTCTAAAATACGATAATGGATAGGACATTCTTTTAGAGCTTTGTCAGTTATATCTTCCAAGGCTTGAATTAGATACCAAGTATCTCCTTCAAAACGATCATAACTATCTTGTTTTAGACGAGAATAATCCTAGAGTAGCGCCGCAACAAAAGAAGGATCTAATAGGGAAGCTCCAGCGACGGTTAATTCACCTTTAGAGTAAGTGGAATGGTCGTCGATTAAAATGGGGAAGGAACCACGATTTGAGAGTTTATGCGGGACAATTGGTTTGCGGTAAGCCTACTTGATGAGGTATTGGTCTTTCCGCATTTCGATTAGGGCTTTTTTGATAATAAACGCATCACGTCCAGTTGCCTTGCGGAGAGCGGTCTCCCAGGCGACGATCGTATCTCTGAGCTGCCGCAGGAGAGGAATATCTGCGAGGTCTTGCGGCGTGATTGAAATTTTGGGCGTAAGGAGGGTATCACGGTTAGAGGTAAGGTTATATATACCATCTTCTCCATTCTCAAGACCAGCGGCAAGACCTTCAAAGGAAGTTTCGTACTTGGTGATAGTAGTAGTACGATTTGCGGTGAGAAGCTCTCGTTTGCGGGAATCCTTACGCTCTTGCTTCTCCGATGCGATGATTAGATAGTCAGCGAGAGTTTCTAAATACTAGGAAGTGAGGGTAGCTGGGTCAGCGGTGGAGAGAAGGTTAGAGACGAAGGTTGTTCGATCTTGAGGGGATTCTATGGAATAGTCGAGTTTGGTCATGTATTCACTCCTTTCTTTCTTAACTCTAAGAATATTATACTAAAAATTTTTGCATTTGTCAAGTTTTGGCTGGGAATTTGACAAATTTTTTAATTATGTTATAATAAAAGAAAAAGGAGAGTGGAAGTCTGTGATTTGGAGGATTGAGCGCGAAGATGGTGGAGGCCCATGGTTTACAAGAGAAGGAAAAACAAGAGATGGAAAGATTGAATTTAATAATAAAGGAATTTATGGATGTAGAAACTCGCGGGAGCTGGTTAGGTACTTCGTGAGGGAAATGGAAGCCGCGGAAGGGCGTTTGGTGAAAATTTATAGGGGTAAAGTAATTTGGGAAGGAAAGAGAGAAGTAGTGTTCGTGCCAAAGGGAAGAGGACTGAAGGTCGGAATTGTAAAAGGAGGAAAATGGTTTGTATTTAAATTTTAATATCTTGAATAATGAAGTATTTGAGATGAGGATTGATGATAAGCTGCTAGAAGTAGCAGAAACAGCAGTAGTAAGAAATAAAGGATTTGCGGTGGAGGGTAAGCAACCTTGCGTGGGTACTATTTGGGCACCCGATGATTTTTGGAAATGGGAAATAGCAGAAAGGAGTGCGTTTCTAGAGGGGGTAAAGGAAATGGGTATTGATATTTTAATGGGTGATAAGAGCTGGAAGGCTAAAAAAAGAGGAGATGGGATATGGGAGAGGAGGGAGTATAAAATTGATAGTGGTATTTAATATGGTAATGACTAATGGATGGATTACCGATAGGGTAAATTGAAAATTGGATTTGGAAAATTTTTTGTCCAGGCAAAGAGGATTGTGAAAAATTAAACAATTAACATCCTAAAAACTACCCGCCCCTATGTATGTGATTTTTCGCTCACCACGCCGCCGCACAAACAGCACCGCCCCATTTGTACACTTTGCACAAAAGACTTGATCCCCTGCTATCAGTCAATGTGCAATTTGTACAAACTTGCTAAAATCGCAAACTTTCTCTTGCAATCTTTGTTCCCATGTGTTACTATGTAACCGTGGACAGGGAAAACCGAACCGGCCAGCGCCGCCCGCGTCCGTGCGTGGGAAGTCTTCCGCGCGGGTAAGTCGAATGGTCAGTGTTCGCGCCGTGTACCTTGACAAGTGAATAGGCAATAGACTACCAGACCGCCGCACAGGGAAGCGCGCCGCAACAATGTTTCATGTGAAACATTCAGCGCGTCAAGTAAAGCGGACTTGTGCCACCTATTGTTTCACATGAAACATTATTAGAAAGGAATTGATACCATGAAATTCTATGAAATCAAGTCTATCGCGGAGAAAAACCACAAGCACCTTGTGTTGTCAAATTGTTCTTATATCTGTTTCGCGGGCGGTAAAATCCGCCGCGTCAAGCAAGAGGATGTGAATGCGTGGGGCTGGTGCTTGTATCCTTATGGTAAGTACATGACAGCATTAATAGACCTCAACCACGAAAGCCACGACGTCGAATGGCGCATTGACAGTGATAACATTAGTGATATAGAGATTGACGCAGACTGTATCATTATCACTGATGATGATGATATCATCGTAAAGTATGTGGAATTGCCTGTCAATGAGCCTATGACTATCGCTGTAAGTTTTGATGGCAAAGTCGTTGTTGAAACTTGCTATGGAGATGGATACATTGTCCACAAGGAAAACGGCGATACTGCATGGTATACCTGTGAGGAAAAAGCCGTCGGATACCTTGAGGACTACGAAGATAATCTGGACTAACAGACCGCGGGACGCCTTGCAAAAGAGTAAGGCGTCCCGCAAAGGAGAACATACTATGAGTGACAAACAGTTACACGACGTCCTTGCGGGCGTTGCTTTAATCCTTACACTTGTTACCACGTTTGTGGTATGTGGATTTTTGGAGGCTATACTATGAGAAAAGCACTTTTGGCAAGTCGCAATGGCATTGACTTTATCGCCATTCGCACGCCGCAGGGCAAGACCTTGCGCTATGAAATTTACTGGAATGGACAGTTTATCTCAAGTAGTCATGACGGCGCATATTTGCGGGAGATATTCGAGGACTTGACACAAGACTAAGGGAGGGCATAGTATGACAGATACAATGAAAGACAACTTATGTATCACTTGCGCTAAGTGCAAGGGTATCAATAGCAATGGTTATATCAAATGTCCAGAGTTTCCCACATACACAGAAGCTAAAGAGGCAGGCATGACGATATTTCTACATTGTTTCTGCACTGAACACGTCAACAAGTGAAAAGAAGCTGACCTAATGGCTTGACGGGGAGAAAGAGAGGCATATCATGTATAACAAGTATAGAACACAGTTTGAGGTTATTCATACTCTGGAAAAAGAAATCGGTATCCCTAAGCCCCTTATTGCACAATTTAAGTATGACCTGCGTAAGCGCATGGAAGCTGATGCGATGTATGCCTATAAGGCCGGCCGCATGGTCAAGCAGTATGATGATGGGACCGTCATTGTGCTGGTCCCCATTCTGGAAGCATATTTCAATCTTACCGCAAAAGATGTAACCCGCATCTTTGAGGAAAAATATGAGTTGCGGCCATCCTATGGTTACGACTGCACTGGTCAGCCCATCACCTGTTGGTATAAATTGGTCAAGCGACGGGGAATGTGGTACGCATATCACTGCATTGGGGCAGACTGCTAAACAAGAGAAAGGAGAACGTGCGGGCTGGGAAGAATTTGCACTAAGAATTTTCCCAGCCCGCAGACCCGGAAAGGAGTATAATATGTGGCAAAATCAGTATGGCGACGAGTTTGATACCCGTGATGAAGCCTATCAGGACGCGGAGGAAATGCTGGACTCAGAAGATATTTTGCGCTGGATTGTTGACAACTATTCCGCAAGCACAATTCTGGAGTGGATGGGCGATAAGGCATTAGACCCTACCCTTGAGTGCGTTAACGAATACTTTAACGAAAACTATAGAGAGGTGGAGGACGATAACAATGAAGGCTAATGGTTACACGTTCTGTGACGCGGCCTGTGAAAAGGATGTGCTCAGATATGGTGAGTACGTGGTAGATGAAATGTACGATACATGAGATGGACATACTTACCGTTTGCGGGCATCAGATATGATAGTAAGCTGTACTGGCATAAAATGGTAGACGGCAAACTGGTAGAGTTTAGGAGTTTGCGATAAATTAAGGGTGGAGAAATTCACCCTTAATTTTTGTGTATATTGCCTATTGACAAATATCGCGACTTGTGATATAATGGGCGGCCCGCTTTCCACGGCGCGGACCGAGTTTGTTAAATAATTCACATATATGCCAAAATTTTCACAATCTTAGGCTTTGTCATTTTGCACAAATCCTATCCCAAAACTTTGTACATTTTGCCCATTGACTTTAGGTAGGACATCTGTTAGAATGGTATTATCAAAAGAAAGGAGATTTGCTTCATGTATCTGAAAAATTTAGTCCCTCTGTTGCCTGCTCTCGAACAGCACACACTATTCCAGTCTGATGCCCGCACTATAATCCTGAATGAAAACACCGGCACTCGGTTTACTCTCTCGGACGATTACACGGAACTACTTTTAGGCGGCGAGCCTTGCAACCGCACGGTTGACAAGGCCGGCTATCTTTGGGTGACTGGTGTTAATGCTCATGAGTCCAACATCATCATCACCGTGGATGCATAAAGGAGGTAATAACATGAATACTAAACCTGTCTATGATGGCGAAGTTATTGTTATGATCAATGACAAAACGGGTATCATTGTAGAGCGTAACTTTAACAATAGGGAAGATGCAGATTTCTTTGAGCAGCATCTTAATCTAATGGAGGTTCATTACCAACGCTGGAGCGAAGGAATTCTACTTTGGGAAGAAAATGCTACCTGAATATCAACCGCCCAATCTGAAAAGGTTGGGCGGCTTGTTGTGGGCGCAACAAGCCGAGTTTTATTTAATTGGTTATTCTACACAAAAATTTCGCTACAACTTTGTGCAATTTGCCAATAGACAAATCTCCCAAAATCTGATAGAATGTAACTATCAAAAGAAAGGAGATCCAGACATATGGAGTATCTCAAGAAAGACAGTGCAAAAGCTAATCATCTGCGGCGACGGTTTGAGGAAACGCCTACTCGTTCTTTAACTGACTGTTATCGCAAGCCCTCTCATACCAAAAAGCAGATTTGGAATGCTCTTAGCTTAGAATGTGCTATGCGAAAAGGCTTTTGTCTCAAAGTATTGTGTTATAATACATATCACTTTACTGTGGCATTTGCTTACCCTAATCCTGAAACGGGTGTTTGTCTCATTCAAGTCGATACACCTACTCATGATTATACTTTTGAATGGTAAAAAAGGAGAAAAACATTATGAAAGCAACTGGTATCATTCGCCGCATTGATGACCTGGGCCGCGTAGTTATCCCCAAGGAAATCCGCCGCACTATGAATATCCGCGAGGGAGGGCCACTGGAGATTTTCCTTGAGGATGGCGGGATAGTATTCAAAAAGTATCTTCCCAACTATCGAGACGATTTAGTGTTCGCTCTTCGGAACGCCGCAGAATACTATGATGACTATGAAGATAATAGGATCATCGCCCGACAGCTTGAAGAAATCGCAAAAGAAGTTGACGCACTTCTTGCTTAAAATCCAAGCCGCCCTTGAGAAATCTTGGGCGGCTCATCATCTGCGGTGATGAGCCGAATTTTAATTAGATTCGTTATGTTGCACAAATTTTTACATTGAATTTTATGCAAAATGACTATTGACAATTTTCCCAAAATCTGTTAGAATGAGTACAATCAATAAAGGAGGTATTCAAAATGGCAGAATACAAGGTAGTAATCAATGACCATGAAATCGTTCATGTAAGTGGCGAACTCGCCGCATGGACAAAGTTTGCACAAGCAAAAGAAATGGTAGACTTGGTCAATGTTATGACTGGCCGCGATGATGCCTGGGCGCAGTTGATTGATGAAAATGGCATTATCATCGCGGACTATGATGAGATGGGACAATTTGGGAGGAGAGAGTAATGAAAAATTTCAAAGACTGGTATAAAGAAGTTTCTGGTAAGGATTTACCCGACACCGCACTCCACAATGGTAACTGGTTCATGGAACGAGGTTTACCTATGGTAGTGTCCTGTACTTGTTGCGGATCTACCCTACTTCTGCCAGGAGCGTATTTGGATGATGAGAATTATGTCTATTGCCCCAGTTGCGCAGGGGTAGAAGAATGAGATTCTACTTTAATGCAGATATCAATATCTGCATGGATGAATATAGTCTAATCCAAGAGCTGCTCACATATTCCGGCTATGAAGATTGGACTTATTCAGAAATCCAACAAGAACTTCACTCAATGCGAGAACTTGAGGGTTGGTATGAATGTGAAGTCTGTGACGAAATCCGCAAATTCTTTAATTGACGCTGTCGCCCAGTCTGCCAAAAGGCTGGGCGGCGCGTTTTCAAGCAAAACGAGCCGAATTTTAATTTAATCGCAGGAGTTGTGAAAAATTTCACAATCGAGCTTCTGGTCATTTTGCACAAAAACTATCCTAAAATCAATTAAATTCTATATAATTTGCCTATTGATTTTCTTACCTCTATCTGGTAGAATAAAGACAATCCAAAGGGAAACACAAACAATAGAAAGAGGTAATTACTATGAAAGAAAAAATTAAGTCCCAGCTCCGCGGGTATCTTAATGTTCAGTTGCGGCTGTGCAAAGCCTATATGCAGGATGAAGACCGGGATATGGCAGAAATGGTTTGGCAACAAGCCATAGGTGCGGCGATATTCACTTCCATTAGTGCGCTTGGCGTCTATTATGATGAAGATTTCTCCACAGAAATTGACGCCATGTGGGAGAACGACTACCAGGAAGCGTTTAACTGCACGTTGTTCCCGGAGGTTGGGGTATGACCCCCCTCCGTATCCGGTTCAGTAATCACGCTCTTAACGAAAGAGCTGACCGCATTGCTTATATTGCCACTACCATTGGATTTGGTGAAGTTATTGCCCACAAATTGGTAGTAGACGGGCGCGGCAAAGTAATGCGGCTCTTAACTGACACCGGAGTAATCATTGTAACTGACCCGCGTGAAGAATGTATCCTGACTATGTGGATAGCTGACCCCACGCAGGTTAAAGATTTTTACCCGGACGGTGTTCGTAATCAAGCTGTGTTGCGGCTTGTTAAAAAATACATGGAAAAAGGATATCAAAACGAACAGAACAAACAAAAGAAAGGAAATTGATTATGATTAAAAAATATATTTATCAATGTGAGATTTGCGGCAAAGAGTTTGCATTTGAGGGTGAATGTCTCGAACATGAACTGAAATGCAAAACCGCAGGACTGGAAAATTCTGTGATTATGATGGACAGTGGGAGAAAAATTCTCCCTCTTGATAACTGGGAAAAGGCTATTGATAGAGCATATTTTGTGTACGTTGTAAGTCAGGAAGCCGCAGATAAGTTGGAAGAGCTTTTTCATGAATATAATTATAACTTCCCTGCGGATGATACACAGGAGACAGTTCTTTATCCTGCCTTGTTTGCCTATCAGGACGGCGAGATATCTTGGAAATCTTTGCAAGACGTTGAAAATGAATATAATGAACTTCTTGCGGTAAAGGATGAAATGCAGGACTATTTGCTCAACAAAAATATTAATGAATGAACCGCAAGCCGCCCTTGGGTAAAAACCTTGGGCGGTGCGTTTTCAGGCAAAACGCGCCGAGTTTTGTTTTATTATATGGAATGCTAAAAAATTACCACAAACTTTGTGCAAATTGACAGTTGACAGACTTCCTAAAATCTGTTAGAATGTAGTTACAAAAGAAAGGAGATACAAAAATGTTCATCGTTCTGTTGTTTTTGGCCCTTGCCGCTTTCGACTTCCTGTGTACCGCCGGACTGGTTTGGCTGTTCTGCTGGCTTCTCCCTGCTATCGGCATCGCGTCCATCGGCTCTTTCGCCATCGTGTTCTCGTGGAAGCTGGTGCTGGTCATTTGGCTCATTGTCGTAATCCTGCACTCTATTTTCCACAGCAACCACAACTAAAAAATTAACTGATATACTAAAACAAGGAGGTACATATCATGGATTTGCAAAAAGCGTATCAGATAGTTTTTAATGATCTGTGCGAGTGCCCTATGTTCCAAGGATGTCATGACGCCGCCAATGGCAATCCTCATTTCATGCATGGTATCGAGACAGTTATGGAAGTAATTGCTCAGCGTGGTTATGATGAAAGGTTTGCTGAACGGTTCTCTGGAGTGTTCGCGTTCAATATGAAAAAGAGTAGAGAAAGTGTTTAATGTTGTATTGACACTAATCGCCGTAGGTGTGTGCGCATGGGCGATTATTCGCTTTGTCCTCTGGCGAAATGAAAAATACCTGTCCACCGAAGAACAAATCCGCGAAATGATGGACGAAACGTCCATTCCCACTGAAACGCTGTGGAGTCTGTTTGACAGACTATGCTGAAAGGAGAAAATAAAAGTGGAAAATAAATGTCCTAAGTGCGGGGAAAATGAGGAGTACACATTGGAGAATGATGTGGTACAAGACGGCGATATTCTGTGGGTAAACTCATGGTGTAGGTGTAAAGTTTGCGGCGAGCATTGGCAGTATGTAGAAAAATTTACCTTTGACACCGCATGGATTGAAACAGAGGAGGACTAAAATGGAAATTATCAAAGCCCCTATCTATGTCAAGCTGACAGAGGATGAACGGAAAACCCTGCGCGATGCCTGTGACATTCTGAATGACCTGTATGACATCCTCGCTGATAATGACTGCGAGTATGTGGGCGATACTACCGGGAATGACTATGACAGACCGGGCATTGCGCTTACGGCGAATGTGCTTCAAATGCTTGCCCCGGCTGAAAAAGTGGAAATCCGTACTTAAAAAATTCCGCCCAGCAAATAAGCTAGGCGGCTCTTTGTGGACGCAAAGAGCCGAGTTTCTATTCATCATACAAAACCACCAAAAATTTCGCTACAATTTTGTGCATTTTGCTAATAGACAAATTTCCTAAAATTTGATACAATACAGGTACAGTAAAGAAAGGAGTACACAAAATGTTTAATCTCTCTGTTATTCCCGCAGTCTATTTGGATATGGACGGTACTATTGTCAATTTTTACGGAGTGCCCGGCTGGCTTGAGCATCTGAAAGCAGAAGATACCACGCCTTATGAGATAGCCGCACCGCTGGTCAACTTCTCCCTGCTTGCGAGATACTTGCATAAATTGCAGGCTTGCGGCGTTGCTGTAGGTATCGTAAGCTGGACTTCTAAGAACGGAAGCGAGGACTTCCATAAACAAGTGGTAGATGCAAAGATGGAATATCTGCGGCGGCACTTGCCCAGCGTGGAGTGGGACGAGATTTATATTGTCCCTTATGGTACACCTAAGTACGAGGTAGTCAAAAATCCTGATGGCGTATTGTTCGATGACGAAAGCCGTAACCGCATTGACTGGCGGGGCGTGGCATTCGGAGAAGATAATCTCATTGAGATTTTGAAAACTCTGTTAAAAGCACGGGAGGTCTAACCTCCCCGCATGGGAAAGGAGAACCGCAATGACTGCACTCAAAATTCGAGAAGAGCTGGCAAACCGCTATAATTTTGAAATTCGTGATATCTGCTGTATCAACTGTAAATATTGGGGTTATAATAATGGCAAATCCATGAACGATGTAGGCGAAAGCAAGTGTATAAAGCGTAAGAATGACCGCACTCATGCTGTTCAGTATTGTCGCGGTTTCGTTCCTAAGGGAAAGGAGTAAGCTATAATTTTTATTGCTATTGTTTGTATTATCGCAATATTGTTGTATTGTATTGCCACCGCCTTTATGGGTTGGATGATGTGGCGCGATGCTCATGACTGGCGTTTTTTCGCTGGAACTTGTCTTTATGCTATCGCCGCAATTCTTATCACTGTCTGGCTTCTGGAGAACTGTGCCTAACAGTTCTACCCACGGACGAGACACTCCTTTCTTTTGTCAATGGGTCGCCCTTTCTTTGGTCGGCTCATTGGCGACGCAATGAGCCGAATTTTGTTTTTCTGTACACAAATCGTTAAAAATTTCACAAGCAAACTGCACAAATACCCACCCCGCAATCTCCTAAAATTTATACAATTTGCCACTTGCTTTTTGTCTCCCTATCTGTTATACTCTTATCAAGAGGTGAGGGAAATGAACGTTGTACAGGACGTCATGTGCCGCTATTCCGTCGCTCGGAAGTGTAAAAGGTTGTATTCCCCACCTCTTTATAGAAACAAAAGAAAGGAATTGATACAATGGCAATCGACAAACGGCGGCATTATATTTTAATGCTTGACACCGAAACTGCCAACACCATTCCCACAGAAACTGGACTTGATATGTCTAACGTTCTTGTCTATGACATAGGCTGGGCGGTGATTGACAAGTCCGGCAATGTATACGAATGCGCCAGCTTTGTCAATCGTGACGTGTTCGTATATGAACGCGACCTTATGCAGAGCGCATACTATGCAAACAAAATCCCCATATATATTGAGGACTTGCGGCAAGGGTATCGCACGATGGCAGACTTGCGCGAAATCCGGGCGGCTATGCTGGATACTATAGAACGATACAATATCAAGACAGTGTGCGCGCATAATGCCCGCTTTGACCTTAACGCTTGTAATGGTACACAGCGATATTGCACAAAGTCAAAGTGGCGGTACTGGTTCCCTTATGGAATGGAAATCTGGGATACAATGCGCATGAGTCAGGACGTAATCGTCCCCATGCCAACATACCGCAAGTTCTGCGAGGAAAACGGGTACAAGACTAAAAATGGGCAGTACCGCAAGACCGCAGAAATTTTGTATCAGTTTATCAGCGGCAATCATGACTTTGAGGAAGAACATACTGGCCTTGCGGATGTAATGATTGAAAAGGAAATTCTTGCCTATTGTTTCCGACAGAAGAAGCCCATGCGGAAGCTGTTGTTTGAAAACAGTAAAGAATTTCCTGTTCCTACGGAATTGCAGAAGCAAATTATGAACGTGGTCAGAAATGACCCTATGCGGTGAGGGGCGAAAGCCCCGCCGCAAGAAAGGAAAAATAATCATGGAAGCTAAGCGTTGTATTTATGTCGATGATGACAAGCGGGTGCAAACTGGAATTTACTGCTCCAATGGAGATGGCAACAATTTTATCATCTGTGAATGCTGCGGCAGTATCGTAGACCCGTCAGAAGTCCAGTACAAGATTCTTGAAAACTGGGTTGCTACCACATCCTATGATATGGAATATATTCAGGATCAAACCGAACAGCAGCTTGCGGATTTGCAACGAATTGAGGAACTGACGCAACTGTATTTGGAAAAATATGGTCAAATGGAAATCGTTTTGCCGTATCAGAAAGCTATTGTTACAAATACAGGTTATGTAGAATTTAATCCCATTTGGAACTAAGAAAAAAGCCGTCCAAGGAAACTTGGGCGGCTCTTTGTGGGACGCAAAGAGCCGAGTTTTGTTTTTGTATTCACGAAGCGTTAATTTTTTCACAAGCAACTTGCACAAAAATTTGTGCGTTATTCTCCTAAAATTAATTCAATTTGGCACTTGTGTTTTCCCTGCTCGTGTGGTATACTCTAATCAAGAAGTGAGGGAGAGAACAAAGCCCACCACCTCTTGTGTACCTTAAAAAATTTCATATTTTCTTGAAAACCTCTTGACAAATTCAAGAAAATATGTTAGTATATAGATGTTCCTAAAGGATAACAAAAATCAAGTGTGCGACACTATAACCGCAGAAAGGAATTGATACTATGGCTACCAAGAATTTTAACCGCGACTTTTTCAACGCTATCCTGTCCAACGTGGACGCTATGACTTTGCCCGCGGATATGACTGCCAGTGAGATGCGGGAATGGGCTACCCATCAGATTGACCTGCTGAACCGCAAGAACGTGAACAAGAAGCCCACCGCCACGCAGGAAGCCGCCGCCGCCGCTATGGAGAGCGTGCAGGCGTTCCTGAAAGCTCATAAGAGCGAATGTTTCACTTGTTCCGACCTTATGGCCGAGGGCCTGTTCCCCGCTGATAAGCAGAGCCAGTATGCCAGTCGCATCTGCAATAACCTCGTGAATGAGGGCAACGCGGAAAAGGGTACGCTCAAGGGCAAGACCGTATTCATGGCCGTGGGCACGTTTGATACCATCGAGGGTATCAAGGCATACAAGGCGAGTAAGTAAACCTGCCGGGGCGGGAAACCCGCCCCACTCCCCAAACATTAGAAAGGGTGATTGCATGACCACCAACGAACGTGTTGCATTTCTCATGAAAAAGCTGGACTGTACCGAGGATGAGGCCAAAGACGTAATTCGGTGCGACCGCATTATAGACGCAGGTGGCGACCCGTTCCCGCAGAGTAAGGAACAGGCCGCTGCAAGCAAGAAGTATCGCGGCGTCGGCACGAAAAAGCCTACGGTTTACAATCTGGAAACAAGAGAAAAAAAGCAGAACGCGAACAAGCGGGAACTTATGGAAGTATTGCGGCGAGCGGTATGCGGCTATGATAACTTTGCGGTTATCAACCCTGAACGGCAAGTCAGATTTGACTACGGCGGCAAGACCTATGAGGTAACACTGACGGAAAAGCGGGCGAAAAAGGGGTGAGCAATCACCCCGCCCCGCTGGGAGAAGCAAGTGGAAAAAGAATTTCTCTATGTAGGGCACTACATTGATACGGACGGAAATTACATTCTCAAAATAGGCACAACTAATGACTTGCGGCGGCGCGCCACAGAGCATACAAGGCATTACCGCAAGGCGAAAGAATACACCTTACCCGCAACCGCGAATTTTGAGTATGATTTTTCCGTGCGGCTATCCAAATACAACACCTTGCGGTATGAGGATAGAAACCGCAGGGCGTGGCAAGAAAGCGGTGTAGGTGAGTTTGTACGGAATGACCGTTTTAATTGCGGCAACCGCAAGCCCCGCACAGTAAGTATCAAAATCAGAAAGATTTATGAGGTAGAACTATGAAAATCGAATGGACGAATAAAATTAAAATTCCGTTTTCTCAGGTATCTCCTGGTCGTTGTTATCTTGACGATGATAACGATTTGTGTCTTGCCTGCGAAGACGGCCGGGCGGCAATTCTTGCCACGGGTGAAGTATTTACGCCGGATGACGCTGACGAGTATAAGGTAAAACTGATTTCTGCAAAAGTTGTTGTGCTGGAAGAGACATGAAAAACGGGCTGCCCTCTTTTGGGCGGCTCGCTTCTGGCGAACCAAGCCGAGTTTTTAAACTAATCTAGAGGTAGGAAATTTTGCGGAAAAATCTAGAAAACCCGCTCGTATTTGACTTTTCCTAAAATTTTTGGTATAATTTTATTAGAAACTAGAGAGAAAGGAGAAAATTTCTCATGGAGTTAGAGCTACTACGGGCTCTTATCTTGATTGCTAACACTTGTTTCTTGCAAAATTCCTGCGAAGATTGTCCCATGCGTGAACTTTGTGGTAAAATGCCTTGCGAGTGGTAAGCAAAGAGCCGACTCTTACGATTAGAGTCGTTTTTCCGGTCAGTAGCCTACCCTATCAGAAATTTTTACCAGAATGATTAACCTGAATGCTAATCGTAAAGTAGATGCCCTAGGTCGCATTGTTATCCCCTCTAAACTAAGGGATAAGTTTGCTATCGAACCGGGCGACAAGGTAGAGTTTTTCTCTACTTATGTAAACGGCGTGATGTATTTGTGTATGGCTTGTCCACACGCCGCGCCTCCTCGTGAGGAAGCAGAGAATTAAGAAGATTTTCTTAAAATGAACAAGAGGTGGGTTGGAAATAAAAGTTAGCAATGAGACTAACAAGAGAAAGAAAATTGCTTATGTAATTTGTCAGTTTGCTTAAAGAGAGACTTTAAGAAAAACAAGAGAAAGAAACTGGGCGGGCCGTTTGCGTAGGCAAACCCCGAATTTTCTTCTCCAACCCACCATAGCGAAAAATTTCCTGGACATAGCGACCTCGATACTAAAACATGCGGCGTCCCATAACGCTGCAGTAGTTGTGCTGTCCTAACACCATACCGCATAATGAAAGGAGGAAACCGACCGGGGCTTTGCCGATCGGTGCCCGTACTGATAGCAATGCTTATAGCCGCCGCAATACTCTGGTTTATTACTGTTATTATTCCAACTGCAATCTGCCGTGGGATAGGGTACTTATCCAGACTACCCGAACGGCCGCAATATAACTATAATTCTTAGCGAGACACTTGCCTTAATGATGAAGACGAGGGCGAAAAAGAAGAAGATACCGAACGGGAAACAGCAGATTCCCGATCGGTGCCGCAAGTTTACTATGAAGATGATAAAAACTTTGTATTCCCCAGAATCAAAGTTAAATAAAAGAAGCCTAGACTAATGGATTATTAGTCTAGGCTTTCCGCATTATTCTTTGGGATCGCATTTAAATGCGTTATCAATTATTTTAGTACGTTTATCTGGCATATAACCAAGACGAGTAACTACTAACCTTACATATTTATCATATTTATCATCGGTTACTAGTTCAGAAATAGCTTCATCCCTCTCTTGTTTTGATATTTTTCCTTTATGGTAATCTTCATCAATCATTGCAGTTTGTAAGTCTAAATTGTATGCTTCTTGAGAACACTGTTTAACTATTGCTAATTCTTCTGGGGACAATGGAGCAGTTCCTTCTTCATTGACATAAACATATTCGCAGCGCCCTTTAGTTCCTTCTTCATCAACATGACAGCGACCATACCGTTCACGCTTTACCGCACCAACATACTAAATAGTAGTTTTTTCTGAGATTTGTGAAGAAACCTCTGGGAAGGTATGATAAATATCTTTTCCTACTCGAGTACATGTGTCAATACGCTCTTTTTTCAAGACTGGGTTTGCTTTACCATTTTCATCTAAAATGATACCCCATTTTTTAGGAAATTCTTTTTCAACAATCGCACGGGCTTTACTGTAAACAGGACGAGTTACTTTGTCAATAATAATATTACGTCCTTCAAAATGATAAACAGCATATCCTTTTAGAGTTTTAAATTTCTTCTCTTTTGATTTAGCACTACCATTAGAGATTGTAGTAGGTGCTAATCCAAACCACAATGATAACTCTCGTAAGGTCAACTTGCCTTCTTGTAGCTCAAGCTCTTCCGCACTGTTTTTAAATAACATTTTTATCCTCCTTTTATAAATTTACCTTACTTTTTAAGAAAGAAAACTAGATTTTTTCCTCAAACTATTAACGTATAATACTATATCATTTCCATAGCTTTATAAATTAATAGTTTTCTTTTAATAAATGATTTTCTTTCTTCATTATCTATTAAAAATTTAGGAATGAGAATTACATAGTTTTGTCCAAAAATTTTAGAATGAAATTCCTGAAAGACTGTTTCGCCCTGTGGGCGAAACGGGCGAACGAGCTAGCTCGTTCGCAACAAA
>ERZ1034844.256-NODE-256-length-30595-cov-6.513720_pt1 | contig 30595 bp, 25 predicted proteins | sample MGYA00520594_ERZ1034844 | MGnify/ENA primary metagenome ERZ1034844 (study PRJEB33766, sample SAMN09781733) | gut metagenome | biome: gut microbiome | host: Homo sapiens | place: Madagascar | study: EMG produced TPA metagenomics assembly of the PRJNA485056 data set... | reverse complement strand
AGGCGTGCCTTTGAGGAGTCTAACGATTTCAAAAAAGAGAGAGCTTCGCTTGCCTGCAAGCCCTCGTTGCCGGCCAGATACAGAAATGTCCTGACACGGGAATCCGCCTGCCCAGAGGCTGACTCTCGGCAGGTCGACGGGTTCGGTTTTGGTGATGTCCTCGCCATACCATTCATCCTCCTTAATATCGTGGATCGCACGGTAGCTGCGGTCTGCAAATTTATCAATTTCGCAGTGGCCTTTGCAAACCATGCCGCAAAGCTCAAAGCCCTTGCGGAAACCGCCGACACCGCTGAAAAAGTCCAAAAAGGTCATGGGTTCATTCACCGGCTGTGACCTCCTTTCGGGTATAAAAATATCGCCCGCCATTCAGATGGGGACGAAAAGGGTTTCAGGGATTTCCCTGACAAGTGCCGTGTGGTATCACAACGGCGATGCTTGCTGGTACAGCGCATGGCGTTCGTCCTTTGGCCGAACATTTTGCCACCGACCGAAATAACATCACCGTTCCTGCTCCTGCCGCGGACGGTACGGGATGCCGAGCAGCGTATCGTTGATCTTGGTGAGGTGTTCGGGAAAGCGGAACAGCTTGGCATAGCGGTCGCACTGCTCATCGGAAAGGCTGTCCAAATCCTCACCGCGGCAGTCGCAGATAAAGGCCGGGCCGAAGATAAAATCTATCATCACGCCGTCCTCGTTTTTTACGCTGCGGTTCGGGCGCATCCCGTTGATCTTGCTTTCCTCATTGCAGACGATGCAGACCTGCTCCTCAAAGGGATAAAACGGCTCGATCAGACCGCCCACCACTTTCTGCATCTCGGCAAGGGACGCATCGATCTCAGCAGTGCGGGCGAGTTTGCCCGGTTCCAGCAGTACCACCTTGATTTTCTTTTCATTTTCCATTGCAAATGCTCCTTTCGTTGTTTTGCGTGATCGTGACCGTCAGCCCGTACTCGTCCTCCAGCGCAAGCAGTAGCTGATTCAGTCCCTCACGGCTCTTGATACGGGGAATGTCCAGCGCCAAGGGAGAAACGCCCAACGCTTCCGCCAGCGTACAGAGCAGATCGTGTTTCGGCGTTCTTGCGTCGGATTCGTACTGTGCGATGCGGATGTCAGCGGTTTCGGGTGAAAAGCCTGCGGCAATACCCAGCGCCTTTTGCGTCATGCCCCGCAGCATACGATAGTGCCGGATGCGCTTTCCCGGACTCATAAAGTCACTCACCGTTCTTTGCTCCTTTCTCCGCGCTTGGTGATGGGCAAGCCCAGCCGCATACAAAGGCAGTCGTTGTAATCCTTGCCCTGCGGGGGCGGCTGGATGTCCACCGTAACCGCATACTTCCTTGGCAGCAGGGCCTTGATGGTTTCTGCGGCGACCCGTCCCGTGGCATCGTTGTCGAGCCGCAGTGCCACACGGCGAATATGAGGATGCTCGGCAAGATACCGCACCAATGCGGCGGGCAGGCTGCTTTCCTCGATTTTCGTCCTTGGCTTGTAGACACCGGCGAGGGAGAGCAGGTTTTCACTGCGCCAGTCCTTGCCGTCCAGCTTTTGCATCGTCCCGTAGGACAGCAGATCCACCGCCGACTCAAACAGGTGGAGCGTGTCGCTTGCAGCCGCCGCAGGAATCCCAAAGGAATAGTGCTTGTCGCTGCCGTTGGCATCCCCGATGAAGTCCGAGCCAATCCCTCGCTGGTTGGCGTAGCGTGGCTTTCCGTCTGCGTCCATGCCCACGAAAACCACATTGTGATAGGGGTAGCTCTCGTAAAGGCGGCCGGTTTGGATGCAGAAATCGATCAGCTCGTAGTCGATGCCTCTGCGGTGCAGATACTCGACGGCGTGGGTGGCGCTACGGTTGGCCTGCGGCAAAAGCAGTACCTTTTCTTTCGGTGCCTTTGGAGCTTGGGTAAAGGCGGGCGGTGCCGCTGACAGATTCCCCATGATGGTTTCGACCGCCTGCGTAAAGGGCATCTCTTTGACCTTAATGAGATAGTCCAGCGCAGAATAGCCGCCGATTCCACGGGAAAACCAGCACCATTTGCCGTTGGAGATTTTCAAACTATCGTGCTCACGGGTACAGTAGGTGCTGCCCCCGAAATGCACCAGTTCCTGCGGCTCATAAGTCCGCAGATAGGTCAGCAAGTCCATCTCACGGGCTTTTTCCACCACCTCCGGCGAGATATATGGCATATGTTTCACCTCCGTTCTGACATAAAAATAGCCGAGGGGCTTTCGTAAAGAAAACCTCTCGGCTATGTACGCAACGGTGCACGACTATATATCATTTATGCTTTCAAAGGAATGGTACAGAGTTTCATCAAACTCCTTAACTTCAAAAGTTTGATACCTCTGCCTATAATGCCTTAAATGCCTTTCCCTCAATCTGAATTGTATGGTGACTTGATGCATCTAGGCTATTAATAATATTAATCAGTTCTTGGCTGTTTAATGTAATAGCAGTAATGATTTGGAATGGCTTTTTGATCTCCACAACCGTCTCAATAAAGCTTTTCATATCTTCCGGGACAATGCTTTGCTGTGCAGGTTCATCGAAAATGATAATGCCAGGATGATTACCTCCTTTCTCAATAGAAACCTGTAACAGTGCCATTGTGAAAGCCCAGATTACACGAATACCATCGCTAGCAGATGAATCAAATTTCATGTCAAAACCATCAATAGTGGGTAGAAGTGATGAATTAATGGAAATATCAATTCCGTCAAAGCTCGACAAACTACTGTAGTGATATCGTTTTAGATTATCAATAAATTGCTTCTTCAAGAGAACAATTTTTTCAACATCTGACTCTGAGATATCTTTTTTCGGAAGTTTGTTCTTTTGGTCAAGATATATATTCCACTCTTTAGATAATTCCTTTAATTGTTCAGTAAAAGCGACAATGGTATTTTGCAATTTTGACAATTGTTCGATGCGGTTACTAATCTCTATCCGCTTAAGCATAATTGCCTCAGAGGCTTCTGTATCTGTGGTTGTAAACAAATCCGAACGAAGTGTATGTGCTAATCGTCGTAGCATTTGAAGCCGTACTTCGAGATCGTCTTTTTCTCTGCTGAGTTTTTCTCGAGATTCTTTGCGACATCCTAGCGTGAATTCTAACATCTTTTTTTGCTCTTTAAGATGCCTTATATTATCTTCGATACTCATAAAGCCGCTTGCAACTTCCGCATCAAGCAAATTGTCTTGGATATGCTGTTTGCAAACGGGACAAATATCTGCTGAAATATTTCCGCCTGTTGCTTCAGAGCCAAATTTTTGAAGACGTGCAGCATCATTATTATTACGGATGTCTGAGTTTACCAGTGCCAAATCTGCATTTAGCCGCTTAATTGCTTCGTCGTAACTTGCTAAGTCTCTATTTATTTTATGTGATCGACTTTCAAAAACAAGTATTTGTGTTTGTGTTTCTGACAGTTCAGTGTTAAGAGCATCAAAATTATCACGTACAAGGGGCTTCAATTGGCGCAATCCATCATACTCATTATTTAGAGATTGTATTTCCTCTTCAATAGAGGAAGCGCCCAAAACCGAAACGACTATTCTTGAATAATCAATGTCCGATAAAACTCGCGGATGGATTGGGAGATTTGAAATATCACATGATTCTGAATGAACAGCTTTTTCAAAATCAGAAATCAATTGCCCCCATTTGTATTCAAGCTGACTTCTTACTGTGTTAAGGCGGTCTCGTTCCTTTTCGTTTTTTAATGTATCCAATCCTAATATATACTCTACAATTCGCTTCTTCGATTCACGGATTCCGAATACTGGCATACCAGAAAGAATATCTGACCAGCCATGTTTTTGCTCAATAAACATAGAGGCAAAAATCATCTGAAGATACAATTTTCGCTCATTACCATCCGATGTACGAACTAAAGGAAGTTGCATGTGAAGGAACTCTTCAAGAAATGTATGGAACCCTTTTTCGCTTGTTGCAGAATTTTGGATATTGACATAGTAATCTTCAGATAATGTTTCATTGTTGCTTATTGAATCATAATTTCCATAATAAACTGTTACGAGGTGATTGTCTTTACTTTCTGATTTAATATTTCTGTAAATTGTTCGAATTTCAATTCCATTGCTGATTTCGAGATAAGCTCCAGACTCGGTTACCGTTAAAGGCTCACCCTTATCCTCAATGGCGGTTTTAAATGCAGATGTGAGAACTTTGCTTCCGATTCCACCGGCACCACCAAGGATTTGCTCGAAGCCAAGGCAATAATAAATAGCCGCAAGGATTGAACTCTTTCCGCACGTGTTTTCAAGGCTTGCTATAAAGTTTAACCCATCTTCAAATGCTTTATCGATCCCATACACACCTTTAACGGTGTTAATTTCAACCCGTAATCTATTGATTCTCAGCATCTTTTATTCTCCACCTATCTACTATTTCTTCGACTTTTCTTTCAGTCAACTTTTTCGCTAGCAAATTTAAATCACCTATTTCGATTACCATAAGATCTCCAACAACCTTTATCTGTTCTGCAAGTTGCTTACCACGGTCAGTTAGTTTGTATTTTGCATTCTGCTGTCGTTTTATTAGCCCATATCCTATTGCATATGTTAGAGCACGGTTAACCGATGGATCAAAACGAACAATTGGCGCACTACCGATCCCGTCCGCAAAATCAACAAGCTTTCTCATGTTCTCCTGAGAAATTAAGGCAAACGAAATCATGTGAAGCTTTATAAGCGAGCAAACATCTCCTCGACCGCAAATTCGCATAATTAAGCATAATTGCGTGACCTTATAGCTGATACGGTAATTATACGGAACCGCATCCGGTTTTGCGTTAAAAACAATGTCGGTATATTCTAATGGAGTTTCTCTCATTTACTTACCCCCTAAATTCCATTGAACAGTCTGCAAGCCAACTTGCAATTAAATCTTGTTTTAGTTCGCCAATGGATGCCTCAGTGAATCTAGAAGAAAAATCTCGTTCAAGTTTGGAATGAAACTCATTGAGAATTGCATCAAATAAAGTGCGATTCATAGTTTTGTCTGTATTCATGAGAGTCCTAATTGACACTTCACGCTTATAGCTTTGCTCAAGTCGGTAAATTTCCTCATATATCTCTGGAAAGTGCACCCGCAAATCATTCAGAATTTCCAAACCGCTTATGTAGCAGTCGACATAAATTCCGACGACTTCATTTAAAGCTTCATCAGCGTCGTCAACAAGCATGATAGCCTTGATCTTTCTGCGTATATTTGCAACTTTTTCAGAATCACATTTTGACCAATCAGGCTTACTCGAATGTTCAATAGCTAGATTAAGTCGCATATCTGATAAAGATGTACGAATAACGCAACTTATTTCCGGTGCGAAATCTTCTGCAGTTTTAATGACAATTTGAAAATCATCTGCGATGTGTGTATAGTCAGAAGGTTTATATTTTTTGGCTTTAATTACTTCTTGACGTTTGCTTTCAGCGTGTGCAAGAATGCGAGTGTCCTTATATTCTGGAATATTAAAATGCCACTCAACAACAGGCGGGACTCCGAGAGCCTTAAGTCTATCAGCGTTTTTCTTTAGCTTTTCTATATCTGCAGTAAGCTTGTTGCGTTGATGCTCATATAGTTCATTATCAGAATAATCTCGTTCCGGGCAGTAACACTGGTGGACAACACCTTTATATGTAAAACCTTCTATACCAGCATCACCCCCTTGGGTAGCGGGAATTGCGGTGTAGTTATCTTTTTGATAGCGAATACGATAACATCGAACGCACAAGTCTTCCCATGCATTGCCAGTCATATATCCTTCAATAAAGCTTTTGATGCTACTCACAGCATTTACCCCCTAATATTTTTAACGAAATTGAATTTGTAAAGTCTGGTTCTTGAGATAAGGCACAAACATCCACACAAAATTCCTTCATTTCGTCCAAATAACGTACCATAGCAAGTCTAAATAATGTGTACACCTTTATTACTATTACCTCTCTATGCATCAAAAATAGCGTGTCACCCATCTTTGGAGGATTTTGAATGCTCATTTCAAAAAACTCCTTTCCTATTTGACTACCTCCATAACGACGAATCGTTGATTATCATCGTATACAAACGTAACCTATTCTTTAAAAATCTCCATTAATGTCTTCAATATTGCACTCTAGTCTTAGCCTTTTTCTTAGTCATTTGTTTATTCATGGTGTTCAACCTCACACCTTGATATATCTCGTTGTCCGGCCTGATCCGATTCGTTTTACCGAACCAGTCTTGACCATGGCACCGAGGACAGCCTCCACGGTTGTGGGGCTGACATCGGGGAGGATCTTGCAGATCTCGGCTTTGGAAAGCGGGGTTAGGCTGTTCAGCACGGTTGCCTCCACACGGGCCTTTTTCGTGATCTTCTTGCCATGCACCACCGCAAACCGCTTGTCCAGTTCCTTGTAGCACATATAGAGGGTGGACAGGAAATTTTCGATAAAGGGGAAATAGGAATTTTCGTTTGTGTCCCACCCGGCAGAGGACTGCCGCAGGGCTTCATAATAATATGCCTTATAGTTGTTGATTTGCTCCTCAAAGGACACATATTTACCGGCGTCAAAGCCATTTTTGTATAGTAGCAGCAGTGAGAGCAAGCGGGACATTCTGCCGTTGCCGTCCCGAAACGGGTGGATGCAGAGAAAGTCCAGTATCACACAGGGAATCAAAAGAAGCTGATTGATATTCGCATCGCTTCGGGCATCCAGATAGGCAAGCTCCAACTGCTCCATTGCTTTCGGTGTTTCGCTCGCAGGCGTAGGACGGAAGCGGACACGGCGGTTTCCGTCCGCATCGATCTCCAAAATCACATTGTCGTCCGTCTTGTACTGCCCGCCGTACTCATAGCCCGCAAAGCTCATCATCATTTCGTGCAGCCGCAGAATATCGCTCTGCCGGAAGTCAATGTGTTCGTAGCCCAAGTGGATCTCATTCAGCGCATCACGGTATCCGGCGATCTCCGCCTCGTTGTGGTTCAGTGGGGCACTGTTCTGATTGACAATGGCGGCGATACGCTCGTCGCTGGTCACAATGCCCTCGATGGCGTTGGAACTTTTGATGGACTGTACCTTTGCGACGGCTTCCAGTTCCGTGAAGATCTGCGTGTATTCGTCCTTGCGCACGCCCGCCATGGTTTTGAGCGCCGCAATATTGGAAGTGAGGTTCACAAGGTTTGCAGGCAGCAAACCGTTATTCAAAAAGGAGTAATCGAATTTTCTCATACAGCACCAGCCTTTCTGCACATAATTATAGCATATTATGTGCAGAAAAACAAGCCGTCATCCGAATTATCTGCATATACTCCTTTGAAATATATGCAGATAGAGTGCCTGAATAGGCAGTAATATGAGAAAACGGCACGGGGGTTCCGTGCCGTCTGTATCAGATCGCTTTGATTTTTTTGAGGTAGGCCACGGCATCGGTATGTCCGCGGAAGTAAATGTGCTGTCGCTCCATGTCCTCCATTTGACGGACAAGGTTCAGATAATCCACATACGCCCGATGCTCCTCTGAGGTCATGCGGATCTCGCCGCTGCCCTCGTTCATTTTGTCGATGACGGGGTACTGCGTTTTCAGCTTGTCCATACGGTCGGAAAGTGCGGCGTAGTCCTCGTCGGTATTCAGCAGATCCATCACAATATCGCTGTCGATCTCCGCAAAGGCGTCCTCTATGCGGGATGGCAGGTCAAAATAGCTGTCGCTCACGGTGTTCACTTCCTTATCGTTTTTATTATACTATACCCAAGCCGTAAGGCAATATCAAAGGTGCAAATTTTATCGTTCGGGCTGTTCCGTCTGCCGTGTGACTGCGGAGCGGACAGGAAGGGCGGGTGAACTGACCCGGTATTCGTCTGGGATGTTTTCGATGTCGCCGTCGTAGATGTCCACGAAGCGGCCGCCGTTTGACCGCACATATCCGTTATCTCCGAACACGCCGCCTTCTTCATACCGAATATCCCGTCCGAAGCTCTCATAGTCGATATAGTTTGCCAGTGCGCCGAGGTTGCTTGTGTCATAGCAGCCGCTTTCCTCGATCCAGTAATAGCCGAGGTCATAGTCATTCTGCACGCCGGGTAGATAATCAAAGCAGTCCAAGTTCTCGGTCAGGTTGATCAGCTCCTGCACACTGCCGGTATTCTCGCCCAAGTCCAAAACCGTCTGCCAGAAATCGTCGCTTTCCCGCAACGCCATGATCTGCCCGGCAAGATAATTCAGCTCGCTCAGGCTTTCGTATTCTCCGAGCATCTTGCCGATGGCCGCATCCGGACAGTCATAGTCGGTGATGAACCATTCCTCATAGCGCCGCCCGATGCCGATGCGCCGGAAAACCGCCTGCATTTCCTCATTGGTCACGGGAAACTTTACCCATTCGCCCACCAAAAAGCCCTCGTTGTATTTACCGAGGCTGGTAATAAAGGCTTCAAAGGCGCAGTCCCTTGTATCTGCTATATTCATCATGATCGTTTGCCTCCGTTATCGCTCCTGCGCCGGCGCCTGCCTGCGGGAAATGGGAAAGCCGTAAACACGGGCAATCTCGTCGCCGAGCCTGCGGGTGAGCCTTGTAATATCCGCACGGGTGGCGGTGCCGCGATAGAGCTTTTCTTTCAGATTGTCGATCTGCGTGTCGGAAACGCCGTCCTTATAGGTGCGGTAGAGATAATGGTTCGTGCCGTCATGGTGGACGGCATCGCAGCGGAGATCGCCGTTTTTATCAACATACCATGTGGCGCTGTCAATGTCCCGTTCGCTGTACAGGCAGTCCCGGATGTTGCCGCTGGGGATTTCCTTGTACCCCATACGGCGGTCGTGCCAAAGTCCAAGATCGCCGACAACGAGAATGGGACGGGAAAGCTGGATGTTCAGGTTGGTGCGCTCATCGTCCAGATAGTCGCCGTTCAGTTCATACATCAGCTCCATACGCTCAGCTTCGGTGAGGTCGGGGTACTGTTCCTCCAAGTCCTCCCGCCAGTCGTCGTAGTCAATGTCGTTGCTCCAAATAATGTGTCTGCCGTCCCTCATTGCATCCGTCCCTCGCTTTCCGTCATCAGAAATTGTCCGAACTCGGTAAAGGTGTACCAGTTCGTGCGGTCAAAGCGGCTTTCGTTGAACCGTCCCTTGGTGAGTACCCGCCCCTTGACCAGCCGTTTCAGGGCATAGCGGATCTCGTCGTAGGACAGGAACGGGAAAAAGCCGGTCATCATCTGCACCGAACACCGCACCCAGACCTTGCCCTCGTGGAGCTGCGGCGATTCGGTGCTTTTTTGTTCCACGCAGTCCCAAAGAAAGGCGGTCAGCACCGCTGCGTTGACCCCGTATTTTTGCGCTATGTCCGAATCGAAGAAATGAACCATAATTCTGCCTCCTTTTGCTTTTTCGGTATGTAAAAGGGGCAGCGGTTTTTGCTGCCCCAAGGCTTACTTCTTCTTGGCTCTGATCTTCAGGAAAATCAAAGCGACCACAATAAATACGACCAAACCGATCGCAACAACGGTTTTCAGTTCCATTACTCCGCATCCTCCTTTCTGCGTTTTCTGAATCCAACTATACCCAGTGCGGCAACACCCACCGCGGAAACACCGAGCAGAGCAAGCCACAGGGCGGGGTTGCTGTCGTCGCCGGTTTTTGGCGTATCACGAAGCTCGTTGTGCATCTCCACCTTGGTAACAGCACCTTCAAATACGCTTGCCGTCTTGTCAGCGGGGAGAATATAGGCGGAGGATGCGCCGTCCGATACCTCGGAAACCACATACTCACCAACACGGAGATTTTCGATGAGAATTTCGCCGTTTTTGTCGGTGGTGTAGATCTCGGAATATCCGTTAGGCCCGGTCACACGGAAAGAGAAGCCTGCGACCTTTTTGTCGGAGGAAGTCTTGATGATCTTCAAAGACCCGACCTGCGCCGCATTGACAAAGCCCTTGCCCGCCTCGTTTTCCACGGTGACGGTTTTGCCGTGTTCGGTAATCTCAAAATAATAGGCGTGTTCGTCGAGGTAAAAGCCCTCCGGCGCTTTGGTTTCTTTCACAAAATATCCGCCGTAGCACAGATCGGGCATTTCATAAATGCCGATGCCGGTTTCGGTCAGCGTGCCGACCAGTGCATCGTCGGCATCCAACTTCTTATTGCCATTGCTGTCACGGTAAACGGTGAACTCCGCACCCGTCAGCTTGTTGTCGGGATAGTCCCGGTCGGTCTTGGTGAGCTGCACCGTGCCACGGATGCGGGTGTTTTTGATCTCCACCTCGATCACCGCACCGTCCGCATCGACGGTTACGGGATAGGTTTCCGCCGAAAGCACAAAGCCGGTCGGAGCTTCGATCTCCCGCACGATCCAGTTGCCGAAAGGCACACGGGCAAAAGAAAAGCTGCCGTCCTCGGCAGAGGTGGCAATCAGAATGGCGTTTTCCGTCGTAAACTCGATGCAGTCCGCACGGAACAGCCCGATCAGCGCACCGGCAAGACCGCCGCCGTCCTCGTCCTTTTTCAGCCCGTGGATCTCGCCGTAGAGCAGCTTGTTTTCGATGGGTGCGCCGCCGTTTGCCTTAATGTCCACCAGTACGGTGTCCTGCCCGGCGTACTCGAACACAATGGGGGACTTTTCGTCGGAGAGGAAATAGTGTCCGTCCGTGGAAAGCTCTTTGAGATAGTAGCTGCCAAACGGCAGATCGGTCTTGCAGACGGCGTGGCCGTTTTCGTCCACCGATACGATTTCAAGCAGGCCGTCGGCGGGAATGATGCTGCCGTCAGCGGCAATCAGCTCCTCGGCGGCGAACAGCCCAAAGGTCACGGCGGAAAGTTCGCCATTCTTGCCGATGCCGAAACGCTCGTCCTGCTCCAAGACCTTATCCAGAGAAACGGCGGCTTTCTGCCGCTTGTTGCAGAAGTCGGCGGCGGTTTCGGTGATCTCGACCTCCTGACCGGCATAGACAAGCTCTGCCGTGTGGATTTCGGTGTTCAGCACATAGCCGGTGGGTGCAGTGATCTCCCTGACCTCGTATTTGCCGAGATACAGCGGCTTGCTTTCGGCAAGCCCCGTTTCATCGGTGGTCACGGTATCGACGACCTCTCCGGCCGCATAGCGGAGCGTACCGTCCGGCGTGATGATGTCCTCGGCTGCAGTGATCTCGTAGACCGTACCCGCAAGTCCTTTGACTGCAAACACCGGCTGATAGACGCCGTCCGCCTCGGTGACGGAAGAAAAGATCTCGCCGCTCTTGCTGATCCGGATCACACCCTTCTGCGCCGTGTTCGGCTTTGTGACCTCGACCACCGTGACGGCGTTTTCCTCTGTGGCGTTGTCGGCGGTCACATCAAAATAGACCGGCTCGCTGTTCAGCGTGTAGCCGTAGGGAGCGGAAACCTCCACCAGCGAATAGCCCGTGCCGTATTCCAGCTTTTCGGGTGTAATGAGGTAGCCGTCGCTGTTCGTATAAAAGGTGTCGATGGTGGTGACTTCGGGATAAGTGAAAGCCTGCGTAATGAGCGACCCGTCCGGGCGGTAGAGCCGGAAGCCTGCGCCTGCCAGCGGAATGACTCTGCCCGTTTCGGCGTCCACCTTGACGATCTTAATATAGCTTTCAAAATTGCGGTTGTTGGCAAGGTAGCGATAGGTCTGCCCGTCCTTGGCGATATACACATCGAAATCGGCAAGCAGCTCACGGCCGTCCCAGCCCTTGGTCTGATGCACCGTGTAGATGCCGTAGGGCAGGTCTTTTGTGACTGCATAGCCGTTTTCGTCGCAGATCAGATAGTCACGCTCGGATGCCTTGGCGTTGTCATAAAAGCCTGCGGCTTTCAGGAAAACCGCAAACTTCGCTCCGGTCTCCGGCGTTTCAAGCTGGGTTTCGCCGTCGTCCGTGTGCTTGATGATGGCGATCCTGCCCTTGATGATCTGTTCGGTCACATCGTTTGCGGTGGTGTTATATTCCACGGTGTAGTTTTTTGCCTCCGCGCCGATGGGATAAACGGTGCTGTCCAGCAGATAGCCCTCGGAGGGTGTGATCTCACGGATGATCCAGTCGTCGCCGCAGACATAGTATTTCGTGATAAACTGCCCGTTTGCGTCGGTGGTATAGGTGTCCACAAGCTGATCGCCCTTGTAGATGCCGTAGACGGCACCGGCAAGGGTGGCGTCGCCCTGCGGCATACCCGTTTCGGCATCGCTCTTGGTGACGGTGACATTCCACTTTTTCAGAATGTTCGTAAAGCTCTTGTTCGTGACCGTGTTCCATTCCACCGCCGCCGTCTGCTTTGCGGGAACGACATAGCGGATCGCCGTATCAACTTCCTCCAGCGTGTAGCCCGTGCCGATCAGCGCATCGGAAAATACGGCTTTGCCCGTGCTGTCGGTCACGGCGTATTCGTCCACCGCAAGCCCCGAAAGCGAAGTGCCGTAAAGGTGGAACTTTACGCCCTCGTTCAAGCCGTCCTCGGAGGTCTTAGTCACGATGAGGGTGCCGCGCTTCAAGGTGTTATTGAAACTGACTGTTGCCACCTGACCGCTGACGACGGTGACACGGCGCACCTCCTGCGGCTCGTATTTGTCATAGCTTTGCTCGGCCACGGTGTAAACGCCGGGAGCAAGGTTGTCGATCTGAATGACACCGCCTGCACCTGTCTGAACGGTTTTGTTCACGCCGTTGCCCGTAACGGTAAAGGAAATGCCCTCGACCTTGCCGTCCTCGGAAATCTTGACGATCTTGGCGCTGCCGTAGCTGACCTTGATGTTCAGATAGCCCTTCACGGGGTCGCTGACCGTAGCACTGTAAGTGACCACATCCTGCATTGTTCCGTCGGGGCCGTAATGGCCGTCACTCCACACCACAACGCCTTTGCGAATATTGGTTTTGGTAGCCGAGATTATCAAGGGCTTTGTAGGTGCCGCTTCGGCGGTGATCGTCAGTGTATTACCACGGGTCGTAAAATCGATTCCGGTCTGCTCTGAGGAAAAGTTATAATCACTCAGCACACCGTTGGTGTCGGTCAGAGTGGTCGTATAACGGCTACCGTCCCAATTCATCTCAACGGTCTGAGCCTTGCCTGTGCTTCGGGCCATAAAGCTTGGAAGGATGGTGTGTTTTTTCACACTGGCTTCCATACTGTCATAATAAGCAGAAAAACGGCTGTACAGCGGATGGCTTGTCCGATAAACGGATTTCACGGCATCAGCTCTGCCGGGGTCAACATGGTTAAAGTTTGCATCACGCTCACCGACAACGGTTTCCCATACCAAAACCTGTGTTGCCATCATGTGCGCCAACTTGTCGGCATCTGCATTATTCTGTGAACGCCAGCCGAGAGACAGATTGCCCTGATAACCGTACTGCATGATCCGTCCCAGCAGCGTCTTGATCGTATCGGCATCAATGGTACTGTTGCACTCGGATGGGTAGTCCTTCCAATAATCTTCGCCATAGCGGGTGTAAGTTCTTTCCAGCAGACGGGGTACGCCCGGTTCAATGCAATAACAGGCCGGGCCGTTAAAGTCCCCAATAGTGTGCAGTGTTGTCATCCATGTTTTTTCGCCGGATGTCCAGCCGTTCATATAATGAAGTTCATCATGTCCCCATGTGCCGCTGGTGTCCAGATTTGCATCTCCGTTTCTGGGAAATGCTACAGAATAGGACTTTGCTGTTTCCGCCGGAACCGATGTGGCAAGGGCAGTCACACTGCTTCCCAGAATAGTAGTGAAGCAGATCAATAGAGCCAAAAGCCCCGAAATGCTCCTGCGATAAAACTTTTTCATTTGTTTACCTCCTTGTTGACATGAAAAAAAGCACCGCATTACTGCGATGCTTCCTTCTGTGTGTGAAATTACGCGTACCCGATATAGAGCAGATAGCTGTTGGTGCCGACTGCTTCGCACCATACCCAAATATCCGTGATGGTTTCATCTGCGGCATAGCGATTCAGACGGGAACAAATATCCCGTTCAAGATAGATACAGTCCGCATCTGCATCAATAGGTGTATCCCAGCAATCGACCGCAGAGCTTTCCGGCCGCAGTCCCACGCTTTCGGCGTAGGCTTTGGCATAGTCGATCCAAGTCTGGATGTCAAACTCCGGCTCGGCAGGTTCTTCTGCGGCAGACGGTTCGGTTTCCTGCATCGGCGGTTCGGTGGGTACTGCCGGTGGCGGCTCGGATGCTTTCGGCGGCGCAGGTTCCGTAGTGCCGCTCTCGGTCGGCAACTGAGCATTGTCCACGGTTGGTGTTGAAACCTCCGGCGGTATTTCCACCATTTCGGATTCTGCGGCATTTTCAGTAGCAATCTCTGTACTTTCCGAAGCAGAAACGGTTGTGTGCTCCTGCGGCGCAATGCTCTGCACAGGCTCGGTCATGGCCGTTTCCTCCGAAGATGGCGTCCCCTCGGAATAGTCTGCATTTGCACAGCCCGAAACAGAAAGTGCCAGCAGCACCAAAGCGGCGATCATCCACGCTTTTCTCATGTTCGCAAACCTCCTTTGCCGTTTCATTGTACGGTCTGCCGCAGAAAATGGCAAAGCTGCAAGAACTGCCGCCCTTGTAAATTCTCTTTTTCGGGAAGTACAGGTAGTTTTGAGGGGGAGAGGTGTGGAGAGGGGGAACACACAAGCACCGCCGTACACTCATCAGAAATGGGTATGGCTGTCCCTTGGTAGTGAAATTCTACCGTTCGGCTTCACGGTCACGCTGCCGTTTGCGGTATAGCTCCAACGCTTTAATAATGGTATCTTCGATTTTCTGTGCGGGCGTCCCCGGCGCAAAATATTTGCTGATACGCTCTTTCGACATTTTGAACTGCTCTTTCTGATTCGGCTTTTCCTCCTGCATGATGGAGAGGATGACTTCCTCGGTCAGCTTGCCGTCCTTGCTAAACTCCTTCATTTTGATGGCCTGCGCCAAAGACGGCGTGCAGTCCTCACATTCCATGGTGCTGTACAGGGCTTCCTGCTGCTTTGAAGAAAGGTAGGAAAGCTCCACGGCAGGGCGGAAAGCGATTTTCCCGTCGTCCACCATTTGCAGGATGGAGGGGATCAGCTCGGTCAGACGGATATAGCGTTGGATTTGGGTATTGCTATCCGGCGATTTAGCCGCCAGCAGCTCCCTTGATGTTTTACCATCGAAATTCTGTCCCACTGGGACAGAATTATCCTTGCTTGGTCTGCCTACTTGCCGTTTCATCGCATCCAGCTTCATTTTATAGGCAAATGCCTTTTCGGACGGCAGGATCGTTTCCCGTTGCAGGTTGCTGTCCACCATGATAATGGTCGCTTCATCATCGGTGAGATCGCGGACGATACAGGGAATCTCCGGCAGCTCTGCCAAGGTTGCCGCAAACTTGCGCCTGTGACCTGCCACCATTTCATAGCCGCCGTCCGCTTTCGGGCGGACAAGAGCCGGAACTAACACACCGTATTTTCGGACGCTCTCGACCATCTCTGCCATTGCCTCGTCCTGTTTGACCTTGAACGGGTGATTCGGGAAGTCGGAGATCTCGGCAGGATTCAGCGTCACGACCTTTTCAAGCTGCGATTCCGCACGGCTTTCATCGGTGGAGAACAGGTCATCGAGCGGCGTCATCCCTAAATCTCTCGTTTTTACGCTCAATCTCCAACACCTCCTTTGTCAGCGCACGGTATGCGGCGGCGACCTTACCGTTTTTGTCGTAAGCATAAATGCTCTTGCCTCTGCTGCTGGTTTCGGCGGCTCTCACGGAAAAGGGTATTTCCGTTCCAAACACACGGATCTTCTCGCCGTAGTGGGCGCGCAGAGAAGCGATGATCTCCTTTGCCTCGTTGGTACGGCTGTCCACCATCGTAAAAAGGATGCCGTCAATTTTCAGCTTGGGATTGATCTGCCGTTTGACCTTTGCGATGGACTGCATCAGCAGATCCAGCCCCTTTGCCGACAGAAACGACGGCTGAGACGGAATGATAACGCTGTCCGCTGCCGCCAGTGAGTTGATCGGCATCATACCGAGCGAGGGCATACAGTCAATGAGAATATAGTCGTAATGGGGTTTCACTGCATTGATATATGTCCGCAGCACACTTTCCCGGCTCATAGCGTTGATGAGCCGAATTTCCATACCGGACAGGCCAATGTTCGCAGGGAGTAGGTCTACGCCTTCGCCGTGGTGCAAAATACCGTAGCCGTCCGGCATAGGCGTGTCGTCGATCACATTCTGCATCACATTCGCCAGCGTCACGGGCAGCTCGTCCGGCTTCGGGTAGCTGAGAGAAAGTGTCAGGGAGCCTTGCGCATCGGCATCGATTAGCAAGACCCGTTTGTTTTCCTGTGCAAGCCCGATTCCGAGGTTGGCGGTCGTTGTGGTTTTACCCACGCCGCCTTTTTGGTTCGTCACCGCAATTACTTTGCAATTCGCCATTTTGGGGTTTCCTCCTTTACATAGATTTAGCCGTCTGCGGCGAAGCAGACGGCTATGTATAGATATGAAAAAAGCCATCTGCATTTCTGCAAATGGCTTAAAGGTTAAACCCTCGCTTTGAGCGTCTTACTGTATTTCGCATAATCTTCGCTCAATACATAATCAATCACGCAGGCTTTGGGTATAAGATATGTACATCTTATGTAAAAATGCTTGACCTTGTTTGCCCGCATTATTTTTCGGGCTGTACTGTCACCGATACCACCAAGCATTGTTTGAAATTCGGGTAAAGTGACAACATCAGGATATGAAGCAAAAAGTTTCTCATAGTGTGCGCGTGTTTTCATAGCCGTACCTCTTTTTCTGAAAATGTGTTGTCAATGGCAGAGAAATACGCTATAATATGTTTGCGATTTATGAATCTATTGCGTGTGCTGTTGTGCCCCGTTTGTGGGTAACATCCCTCCGATGTCCCTCCAAAATCTAAAATTTCCGTCAAAATCGAAAAGAGCGGAAATGGCAGACGAAACGGAGCTTTTCTGCATATCAGCTTCAAAAACAGTAGTATTGGCAAGACTTTTTGGTGTCCGTCAACGACCTCCATGCGGGGTTGAGTTCGTTTGTATTCCGTGTGAAGCAAATAACTCAAAATCCGGTGGTAGCGATACCGTACCGGTTCGACCCCGGTCACCGGCACCAAAATAAAAAGAAAAGTCGCACGAGAGTGTGGCTTTTCTTTTTTACGAAACCTGTCAGATGCAGAAAATGGGACTGTGTGACAGCCGCTTATTTTGACCTGTTGTATTCAACTGCCGCCTGAGACAGGGCGGCTTTTTTGTTTTCAATTTTTTCATCTATGACGTTTTCGAGAAGAAATTGCAGAGTGTCACGGATTTGTGTACGGTCTATTCCGAGTGCCATTATGTCGTTGCCGTTTATATTGAGCTCCGCCGTGCTCAGACAGGCGTGGCTTTTTCTGAGAAAATCAATCTGCCTTTGTGCTGTGCGAACCGATCCGATTTCCTTGTCAAGAACTAAGGAATTTTTGCCGTGTGCGTCTGCGATAATCAGCTTCAGTGTGTCGTCTGCACGGTCAATGCCGTAGACGGAGCAGAGCCTTGCGAGGTGATGAATATCGCCGTCGGGCCGTTCATCGTGCAGGCGGATAATTGTTGTTATGCGGTGAATTTCGGCATTGGAAAAGCGAAGCCTGCGCAGAATTTTTTCAGCCGTTTCGGCGCCCTTTTGCGGATGCCCCTTGAAATGTCCGATTCCATCCGAGTCGATTCTGAACATCGACGGCTTTTCAATGTCGTGCAGAAGCGCCGCAACACGAAAATCAGATTCGGGCTCGATATTTGCGACTACCTTTACGGTGTGCGTCCACACGTCATAGATGTGAAACGGCGTGTGCTGTAAAAATCCGTCCGTCGGTGCAAGCTCGGGAATTATTTCAAAGATAAGCTCTTTATAGCCGAGCAGAATTTTTTCGACGTCGGTACCGCACAGCAGCTTTATAAGCTCGACCCTTATGCGCTCCTTTGAAATATTTTCAAGCAGGCGGCAATTGGCGAGCACGCTGTCGGACGTGCTTTTTTCAATATCAAAGCCGAGCGTTGAAGCGAAGCGGACGGCACGCAGGATCCTCAATGCATCCTCGTTAAAGCGTGTGTCTGCGTCTCCGACACAGCGTATTATTCGGCTTTCAATGTCGTTCATTCCGCCGTAGGGATCGACAATTCCGCTTTTCGGATTATATGCCATTGCGTTAACGGTGAAGTCACGTCTGCCGAGGTCATCCTCAATTCTTTTGGTGAAACGGACGGTTTCGGGATGGCGGTTGTCCGAATATTCGCCGTCAACACGCATTGTTGTTATTTCAATCGGTTTGCCGTCGATAATAACCGTCACGGTGCCGTGCTTGATACCTGTCGGAACGGTGCGAAATCCCGAAAAAGTCCGCTGAATTTCATCGGGTGTCGCAGATGAGGTCATATCCCAGTCGTTCGGCTCACGTCCCATTACCGAGTCACGCACACAGCCGCCGACGGCATAGGCGGAATACCCGCTTTTTTCGAGCAGGTCAATGGCTTTGACAATACGGTCGGGACAGGTGATTTTCATTCGGCTACCTCCAAAGTTATTACTTTACAATTCTACCATTTTAGGTTATAATTTTCAATATCAAATCCGAGGTGAAATTATGAATATTCAGATTTACGGCAAATCAAAATGCTTTGATACAAAAAAGGCGGAACGTTATTTTAAGGAACGCAGAATTAAATACCAGTATATCGACCTTGAGAAGTACGGGATGAGTAACGGCGAATACAGGAACATAAAGTCGGCAATCGGCTCAGTCGACGAGCTTATTGACGAGAAATCAAAGGCGTATGAAAAGTGCTTTATAAAATACCTTGCCTCACAAGAGGCTGTCGAGGAAAAGCTCCTTGAAAATCAAACGCTTTTTAAAACTCCGATTGTACGCAACGGTAAAAAAGCCACCGTCGGATACAAACCCGAGGTATGGAAAGAATGGGAATAATTTTCCGAAAAATATTGAAATATAATTGCCGATGTGTTATTATACATAGAGAAATTAAACAAAGGAGTTTTTTCAATGAAAAACACAATCATTGCTTCAATAGTTGCAATTCTTTGCACAGCCGCTATCTGCACAACATATGCCGTCAAGTCTCCGGCAAAAAAAGCGGACAGTGCGGTTTCGTCCGACACAACATATATGACAGAGGCCGAGGCAGCCGATTATATCGGTGTTACGGATGAGGTTATGAAGATGATGCGTGAAAATCTCAAGAGCTTTGAGGGCGCATACGTTTCATATTATTACACAAATGCGGACGGCAAAGAGGTAAACGATATAGTTTACAACAAGGCAGCACTTGACAAGGCTGTTCAGAAGATTATGTCCGAGCAGGGCTCTCTTAACTTCAAGTACATCCAGAAAGTAACCGCAAACGAGGCAAAATAATTAAAAATATCCGATTTTAACGGTACGGCTTGGCTGAATAAATTTGTCGGGCAGATGGAATTAACCAAGGCTTCCCCTTGAGGGTAGCGCAGTGTCGACACGGTAGTGAATGACAGTCCGGTGGACTGTCAGAGCCGTGGCGTGACCGAGCCGCAGCGAGACGCTCCGTCGTAAGACGGTGATGAGGTGGAAAGCATCAAGTCTGATGCAGCTGCTAAAACAAAGAGATTAAACTTCGCCACCTCATCCGTCACGACACAAGGTCGTGCCACCTTCCCCTCAATGGGAAGGCTGTGAAGGGTTTATAGATTATTAAAACCCCACACCCCGTACCCCAATATTTAAAGAAAAATAGGGATGCCGCAGACAAAAATATGCGACAATCCCTATTTGTTTTGATAGGAGAACGATATGATTATTCGTGACGAAGATGGAAAGGCTGTTGCGGCGGAATCCGTCGGCGATGTTACAAAAGAGCTTTCAAGGATTGAAAAAATGCTCAGATCCGATGTTACCGCAATGAGTGACGACGAAAAAAAGGAGCTTGTGGCAGGGCTGTCGGAGCTTCAGGAGGTAATTGCCCTCGTAACGCCCGAGCTTCAGAAATCGTCGAATCCGTTGGAGCTTATGGGATTTATGAAGCAGGTACTCAAAATAAAGAATACCGCCGAAAAGTTTAAGGAAAAGAATATTGATCTATGATTGAGATTTTATTTGAAAATTATGATTTTGTTGCCTGTGTGAAGCCTGTCGGCGTGCCGTCTCAGTGCGACGGTGCGGGAGATACGGTCTCCTTGTTGAGCGACCGGCTCGGCACGAATATTTTCCCCGTTCACAGACTGGATACAGCAGTCGGCGGAACAATGATTTTTGCCAAGAATAAACGTTCTGCGGCGATTATCTCAAAGGAGATTGCAGAAAATCGTTTTGTCAAAAATTATCTTGCGGTCGTAGAGGGTGTTCCGAGTGAAAGAGGCGGAACGTTTGAGGATTTGCTGTTCAAGGATTCGAGAAAGAACAAGAGCTTTGTTGTCAAGCGTGAGCGCAAGGGTGTTCGCAGGGCAAGTCTTGACTACCGTGTAATTGAGGAAAGCGGCGGAAAAAGTCTTGTCTCGGTCAGATTGAATACAGGCAGAAGTCATCAGATAAGGGTACAGTTTGCCTCAAGGAAGATGCCCCTTTGCGGAGACGGAAAATACGGAAGCAGGGACAACGGCTGCTCAATTGCACTCTGGTCGGAAAGGGTTGAGTTTACTTTTAACGGTGATCTGTTTTCCTTTGAGAGCAAGCCCGATTTTTCACAATATCCGTGGAAAATGTTTAAAGAAATACCGTAAATTCGCAGTTCACACCGATAAAATCTTACTGCGCAATAATTGTGCGGTATTGCCTTAAATATAATGCGATTACAACATTTTAATGGTAATTTTTTATATTGCATAATCGGTCGCTGCGTGCTATAATCGTAGAAGTGCATAAAGCACCGAATAGAAAAAGGGAAGTGATGTTTTGAGCAAGGAATTCGGAAAATACGTCAGAGGCGGTGCTCCGGAAACCGAAAAATTCGATATGAATGCGCCGGCGATTAAGCAAAGACCGTTTGCGATGCCATTCGTTTGGGGCTTTTCATACATCAGAAAGTTTCTTCATTTCGGAAAGCTGAATAAGGTGAGAATGAAGGGGGTTAAGCCTCCGTACATTCTTCTTTGCAACCATAACGCTTTCTATGATTTTTATATTATGAGTGCCGCTATCAGCCCGCACAGAGGAATTTTCCCTGCCGCAGTCGATGACTATATCGGCAGAGAATGGGGATTGAGGAGACTCGGCGCAATACCGAAGAGAAAGTACACAGCGGATATTTCGCTACTCAGACAGTGCCGCAAGGCACTCAAGGAGGGTCAGATTTTCGGTATCTATGCCGAGGCGAGATACTCTCTCTGCGGTGTGACGGAGGTTATTCCCGACGCCGTCGGACAGCTTGTAAAGCATCAGGGTGTTCCCGTTGTAACGCTGACCTGCCGAGGACATCATATTTACGATCCGTTCTGGGGCGACCACAGAAAGCGCTGGGTTCATCCCGTTCAGGCGGATATGGTTCTTGCCTATACTCCCGAGGAGCTGAAAAAGGCGTCCGCACAGGAGATCGGAGAGAAGATTAAAAATCTGCTTTATAACGATGACTTCAGATGGCAGAGTGAAAATCACGTAAAGGTAAGCTATAAAAAACGTGCCGAGGGACTGCACAAGGTTCTTTATCAGTGTCCGCACTGTATGACCGAGTACAAGATGAACTCAAAGAACGACAAGGTTTTCTGCGAGCATTGCGGAAAATCGTGGACTCTTAACTACTACGGCGAGCTTGAGGCAGACGACGGCGAGACCGAGTTTAAGTTTGCGACCGACTGGTACAAGTGGGAGCGTGAACAGGTTAAAAAAGAGGTTCTTGACGGAACATACCGCTTTGAAAGTCAGGTTGACGTTAACGATCTGCCGAATTCAAAGGGCTTTGTTCATATGGGCAGGGGAACGCTCGTTCACGATATGACGGGCTTCCATCTTAAAGGCACAAGGGACTATGACGGCAAACCGTTTGAAATGGATATCGACGCCGCCGGTCAGTATGCCGTACACGTTGAGTACAGTTACAGATTCGGCAATCACAGAGACTGTATTGATCTCAACACCTTGGAGGATACGTGGTACGTTTTCCCGGAACACTGTGAATTTTCGGTTACAAAGATTTCCCTTGCAACCGAGGAAATATTTAACGAAATATGGCGCAAGCGCAATGAAGAGCGTGAATTAGCCAAAGCTGAGGAGTAAAAATATGGATATTAGAAATGACCTTTTGGAAATGCTTAACGAGTACACCGACGGCAGAATCACTTCCGTTGAGCCGGACGACGTTCTTACCTCGGATCTCGGACTTAATTCATTCGAGCTTTTCGATCTTATCTGTATGATCGAGGAGAAGTACGGCATCACAATCCCCGACAGAGTTCTCCCGACTCTTGTTACGGTTAAGGATGTTGTGTATTATCTTGAGGAGAATACCTGAGAATTTTTGTGTACAGGGAGTAAAGCCTGACCTTTATTCAAAACTCAATAACATAAAAACGGCGGTGTCGATTTCTCGGCACCGCCTGTTTCGTTATTTCAGAATTGCGAGGAGCAATTTGATGAGATTGAAGATTTGTTCAAAAATTGTTATAACCCAATTCTGCTGAGCGGGATTTTCATCGTTTTTTTCGGATTCGATATTCTGATCAATGAGACCGATATATTCGTTGTAGACTGAGCTTGTTTCAAGCTCGGTCTGGTTTACTCCCTGATCAATCTGCTGAAGCAGAACACCTGCCTGCTGGAGCATTTCCGAGTCCTGCTCGCCGATTACGCCGTCGTGGTTGCAGTCCGCCGCAAGCCATACCGCCTCACCGAGCTGATCCTTGGTGAACATTCCGCCGATGATGCAGTTTACAATCGTTGCATCCGTTGCATCATACCAGCCGTCTCCGTTGAGGTCGCCGAATATAACAAGCGTGTAGGTCTTAACAAGTGCGTCGTCCTCGTCATAAAGCTCAATCTTTGTGCCCGTGCCCTGACCGTGGACTGTGGCAACGATCTTGAGCGTGCCGTTCTCTGCGGTAAGATAGCTTTCAAGACTGTCCGTATGCGGCTCAATACCATAGATGAAGAGCTTTTCTTCGTCAATCGTTACTCCGTCCTTGACTGCCTTAACCTTGGCTGTAACGGCCTTGACAAGGTTGCCGATGGCTTCGTTGATTCTGTCCGCCATTGCGTCAATTTCACTCTGCTTTGTGATGTTGAGAGAGTAGTCAACCGCATTTACTGCCGCCTTGACTGCATTGTAGCTTTCTTCCGTGTACTTTGCAGCATTGAGCTTGTTGAATGCTGCGACAGCCGCATTTACTTTATCGTAATTACCGGCGAGATATTCGAGCGCGTCCGTTGCATTCTTCAAAGCTGTGATTGCATTTGCTATATCCTCACTCTTTGCGGAGGGGTTGTTATAAACGCTTTCTGCCTCGGTGATTGCTGTTCTGAGGGCGTTTGCCGTTGCCTCTGTGCGAACGCTGAGGTCAATAGCCTTTGCCGCATTGATTGCGCTGAGGAGCTCATCCTTTGCTACCGTTACCGTTACGGTACATTGTGCGCTGTGGCCGCCGTCCTTGGTGTAAGCGGTGATTACCGCTGTGCCGCCGTCAACAAATGTTACCGTTCCGTTCTCTACCGTTGCAACGGACGGATCACTTGTTGTCCAGATAACGTCCGTAATGTTTGCTCCGCCGACTCCGAGCTTTGCTTTCGGTTCGATCGATGCGGTGAGACTTGCCGTCTCGCCGGGCTTGCCGCTGAGTGATGATTCGTTAAGCGAGATTCCCGTTGCCGGGATGTTGGCAAATGCGACGTAAACGTAATCGGAAATGCTGTTGCCGAAATGATCGGTGATTGTGACGGTGATCTTTGCGGCGCACGCCTTGTTCTCCTTGGGAACTACCTTGCCGTTCTGATCGACTGTTACAAGGTCATTGTCGGACGACCATACGATCGACTCATACATTGCATCCGACGGGAAGTATTCACAGGAGAGCTGAACACTCTGTGAGGTGTAGGCCTTATATATAGGAACCTTGACCGAAATATACTTTGCCGCGTCGGAGCCGTTCTGCTTGATCGTGATCTTTGCTGCACGGTTGTAGGCGACAAGTGCTGCCGCTGCACTCACAAGTTCCGTTGCAGCCGTGTCAATCTCGCTCTGAGAAGCGTCGTCGTTTGCATAAACGTCCTTTGCCTTGCTGAGTGCGGCAAGATATGCGGCATAGGAATCCTTTGTGTAATTCTGCTCAATGTAGCCTGCACCCTCAGCGTCGTCGATAGCTTTTTTAAGGGATGTTTTATCTGTTGCGACGGTGATAACGCATTTTGCCGAAAGTCCGCCGATAACCGTTGTAGCGGTGATTGTTACAACGCCGCCGCTGATGATTGTTACAAGACCGTTGCCGTCAACCGTTGCTATCGAGTCGTTGCTTGATTTCCAAACAACCTCGTTGAGATCGGAGGAATTACCGTCCGCACCTGTTACAGATGCGGCAAGCTGAACCTGCTCGCCGAGGGTGTGTGTTGTGTACTCGGACGGAGTAACGGCGATTGCCGTCGCAGGATTCTTGGCAAAGATTATTGTTACTGTCTTTGTGTATTCGTTGCCGAAATCGTCGGTCAGCTTGACTGTTGCCTTGCCGTAGCAGGCTGAATTTTTGCTCGGTGCGGCGATACCGTTCATATTGACGAAAACATCGCCCTCATATGACCACTCTGCCGAAACATACATAGCATTTGCAGGATCGGTGTTGAAATCAAGCTGAGCCGTTGCCATAATGTAGCTCTGATCCTCGGGAACGGTGATTGTAATTACATCCGAGCTGTCGCCGTTATAGGAAATGTTTACATTGTTTACATAAACATATTTTTGAAGGGCTTCAACCTTTTCGTTGAGAAGCTTGAGAGCCTCGTCAACCTCCGCCTGATCGGGATCCTCGGCATTGAATATTTCCGTTGCCGATGCGAGAGCGGTTTTCATCTCTGCCCACGTTGCGGGAGTGTAAGAGGTCTCGGCAAGTGCGTTTGCACTGTCGATTGCCGAACCGAGCGCGGATTTATCGGCATAAACCTTTACGCTTGTTTCAGCACTGAAACCGCCGTCAACCGTTGTAACCGTGATTGTGCAGGTGCCTGTGTTCTTGAATGAAAGAGTACCGTTTTCAACCGTTGCGACCGTGGGATCGCTTGACTCCCAGATAACATCTGTAATGCTTGCACCGCCGACGCCGAGTGTCTTTTTCGGGAGAACGGTTGCTGTTATTTTATCGGTTGAACCGACAACAGCGTTCGTGATCTCCGTCTTATCGACCGAGATTCCCGTTGCGGGAGTGTTTGCGAATGAAACATAAACGCTGTCGGTGAATACATTGCCTCTGTAATCTGTTGCCTTGACGGTGATTACTGCGTAGCACGCCTTGTTGGCTGCGGGGGAGACAACTCCGTCCTCAACCTTGATCGAGGAATCGCTTGATTCCCATACCACCGAATCAATCAGCGCATCCTCCGGAACGAGCTTGTAACCGAGAGTCACGGACATATCGGAGTATTTGGATGTGATCGGCACGCTTACGGAGATATGATCTCCTGCCGTTTCGCCGTCCTTGGTTATAACGACTTCTTCGAGTTTTATATATCTGACAAGTGAATTATATGCGTTGTTGAGCTCTTCGTTAGCGGCGTTGACAACTCTCTGCTTGGGGTTATCCTGCTTGATAACCTCATCGGCCTTTTCCATAGCTGCCGCAAAGACTGCCCAGCTTTCATCGGTATAATCCTCTGCCTGAAGATTCAGACCGGCCATCATCGCCCTTGTCTTAATAAGCTCTGTCTTATCCGACCTGACTGTTACAGTACAGGTTGCCGAAACACCGCCGTCAACGGACATAACCGTGATCGTGCAGGTGCCCGCCTCAACAAATGTTACCGTACCGTTGTCAACGGTAGCAACATCGGGATCGGATGTTGTCCAGACAACGTCGCTGAAGCTCGGCTTGTCGCCGATTGTTTTATCTGCGGTTACCGTTGCGGTGAGCGTCTGCGGCTCGGAACCGTAGACGACCTCAATTTCGGTCTTGTCAAGCGTTACCTTTGATACGGGATCGTTTGCGAATGAAACATAAACGCTGTTTGTTACAGTGTTGCCGTAGTGATCGGTTGCGGTAAGTGTGATTTTGCCGCCGCAAGCCTTGTTGGAGGCAGGGGAGACCTTGCCGTCTTCGGTGACCTTAAGCCCGTCGTTGTCCGCCGACCAGACAATGCTTGAGTACATTGCGTCGGCAGGCGCAAAGTCATAGGTGAGCTGAACGCTCTGAGAGGTATAAGTCTTATAAATGGGAACTTTTATCGCAATGAACTGCGGTGCGGTTTCTCCGTTATAATAGATATTGAGATTCTGCATATGGATATACGGCTTGAGAGAATCAAGCGCAGTGTTGAGTCTGAGCGTTGCGGCGTCAATTTCCTCCTGAGAGTATTTTGCGCCTGCTTCAACCTCTTTTGCACGGTCATATGCCGCCGTATATTCGGTGCTTGTCTCATAGGTATATTCCTGAATATCAATATTCGCATCGTCGGCACGCTGTATAGCGGCTCGTAGTGCAGTCTTATCGCCGCCGACGGTTACAAGGCAGGTTGCCGTGATTCCGCCGTCACAGGAGGTTGCCGTGATTGTTGCCTGTCCGGCGTCAACATAGGTAAGCTGACCGTTTTCGTCAACCGTTGCCGCCGACGGATTGTCCGATGTCCAGATAATATCCTGAATCGTTGCGTCGTATGTGATAACCTTGCCGACATCGGTGCACTTTGCGGTGAGCTTGACCGGCTCTGATTCAAACGGAGCGTTGACCTCCGACGGAGTGATCTCAACTTTTGTTACCGGATATCTTGCAAAGGAGACGTTGACCGAATCTGTTACGGTGTTGCCTCTTTCGTCGGTGACCTTGAGGGTGATGACGCCGTAGCACGCCTTGTTTTCGGTCGGGGAGACGTTACCGCTTTCATCAACGGAGATGAGATTTGTCGACGATGTCCATTCTACGGTTTTATACATTGAATCAAGCGGACTGATTCTTGTGTCGAGCTTGATTGAATTATTCTGATAGGTGAATGAGGTTGAAAGATTGACTTCCTTTGAGATATATTCGTCGGCATCCTCTCCGCCGTACTGAATAAATACAGCCTCGGGCTTGATGAGCTTCTTAAGAGATGCAAAAGCGCTTTCAACGGCGGTTGTTACGGAGTCGATATCCGACTGTGCGGCGCTTTCATCATTATAAACCTCATTGGCTCTTGCATAGGCCTCCTTGAGCGCATCGTAGGAAGCAACCGTATAGTCCTCCTCGACCAGTTCGGCATTTGTAACCTTACTGATCGCAGCCGCAAGAGCGTCCTTATTCGTCGTTACGGTTATGGTACATTCCGCCGTATGACCGCCGTCAACCGTAGTGACCGTGATCTTTGCCGTGCCGACGGAATTGAACGTAAGATTTCCGTTATCGACAGAAACTGCATCGGGGTTGCTCGATGACCAGATAACCGAATCAACGCTTGCACCGATCATCGGAGTGCCTGTCGGCTGAACCGTTGCTTTGATTGATGCTGTGTTATAAACCTTGCCGGTTATTTCGCTCTCGTTGAGAGTAACTCCCGTTGCCGGGACATTCGCAAAGCTGACATAAACGCTGTCTGAAACGGTGCATCCGGTGTAATCTGTCGCCCTGACCGTGATTTTTGCACTGTCGGCGGAATTGTGAGTGTTTGTGACAAGACCGTTCTGATCAACCGTTACCTTGTCGTTATCCGACGACCAGACGATTGACGAATACATAGCGTCGGTCGGGTTAATAACAGCTCCGAGCTGAACCGTCTTGTTCTTATATGACTGGTATAATTCAACCTTTTTGGAGATGAACTTCGGTGCCGTTTCTCCGTCAAGGGTTATTGTTATACCGTATACCTGAACATAAGCGCCGATACGTGAATAGATGTCGATTATATTTTGAGCAGCTCTGTCACAGGTGCTTTGTGAAACAATGTCGGTATTCTTTACCTCAAGCGCAGTTTTATATGCTTCCTGCAATTCCGCCCAGTCCTTGGGAGTGCAGTCATTTTCTGTAAGACCGCCGTTTTCAACGAGGTTGATCGCATAGTTGAGGGCTGTTTTGTCGGCTTTAACGTTGACCGTGCAACTTGCCGCAAAGCCTCCGTCAACCGTGGTTGCCTTGATTATCGTTGTACCGAAATCAACGGGAATAACCGTTCCGTTTTCAACTCTTGCAACGGTCGGATTGGAGGATGTCCAGATAATGTCCTTGATTGAGGCGTCGCCGACGCCTACCGTACCTGTCGGCGCAACGGTTGCCGAGATTGTGTCGTTTGTGCCGACGGTGAGGTTAAGATTATCCTTGTCAAGAGTGATTCCCGTTACGGGGTAGTTGGCGAATGAAACCGTACAGGTATCGGTGTAGCCGCCGTCATATGTCTTGACCTGAACAACGCCGTATGCCGCCGAATAGCCTTTCGGGCTTACAACGCCTTCGGGGGAAACCTCAATATTACCCGAAAGAACCGACCAAGCAACGTTCTTATTTGTTACGTCATAGGGGAGAATCGAAGCGGTAAGCGTTGTCTTTGCATTTTTATATGTACTGTAAAGCGGGACGTGAACACTGACATAATCGCCCTGGTCGATTTCAACGCCGTGAGCGAGCTTACCTACATATATTTCATATTTTGAGACAATCGGACTGATAAGACCGGACTTTGCATAGAGGGTTACCGTGCCGCCGTTTGATGCGGTGAGAACGCCGTCCTTTGTCAGCGTTGCAATGCTGTTTGAAACGCTGTCTTTGGATGCGTAGCTGATTGTTTCTCCGTCGTCGCCGAGGAGACCCCATGTGATATCGGCTTTCGACCTTTCGGGGTAGAGGACTGCGGTATACTGCTGAGGTGTGTCAAGCTCAAGAGTCTGCGGTCCGGATATTGAAATATCAACTGGGGTTGTAATGAGCTTTCCTTTAACGGTAAATTCAAGGCTTTCGGATACGCCGTCAACCGTAGCGGTTACGGTTGCTGTCCTCTTGTTAGCCGAGGAGATGCCGCCTGCGTCTCTTGCTTTGACAATTCCGTTTGAGTCAACCGTCAGAACGCTTTCATCCGACGAGCTCCAAAGGACATTCTGTGAGTTTGAACCGGCGGGAACAATATCAGTCAGTCTTACCATTGTCGAGTCGCCCTCGGTGAGCTCGGTTTTGTCGGCGGTAAGGTTGAATTTTTCAATCTCAAGGCTTTGTACAATCGTAAATGTGATAGAGTCGTTGATTGACGCCTTGAGAAGATAGTTTGAAAGGGTTTTAACCGCTGTTGCGATAAGATCGGTTGTATTGCCTGTTGCGCCTGCAACAGTTACAAGCACATCAAGAACCGCTTTAAGCGCTTTTTCACTGACGTTAAGACCGAGAAGTTTTATCATTATTCTTGCAAGCTGAGCGGTGTCAACCGACTTACCCGCACTGATTGCGGAGTTGATATAGCTCATTAGTCCGTCAACAAGGTCGTCGGCATTCGGGGAAACCTTGATCGTGACCTTGCCCTCCTTGAGGAACGAGACGTTGCCCCGGTCGTCGATCGTCGCATAGTCCTTGCCCGAAGTCCATATGCTGTCGGTGTCGATGCTCCATGTAACGCCGTAGCCGAGGCGCAGGGGAGTAACGCCGCCCTCCAGCTTGACGGTTCCTCCTACCGCAACCGTGGTGGGCAGAGATTCCTTATTGGTAATGAAAGCTCCGTTTGGGATAAGCGATGCATACCATTTGTCGGAGTTTGTAACGAGCACCCTGACCTGATCCGAGGCGAGAACCTCGCCGTCGGCGGAATAGAGCGTTACGGTTATACCCGTATCAAGCGAATTGAGCTTGTCCTCAAGCTGCTTAATAAGGTAATCGGAAATGTTGCTCGGAATACCGTTCATCGACGCACGGACTGTATTGAGAATAGCCTCTGTGTCCATCGTGTCAAGGTCGATATTGTCGTTAAACAACAGCTTTTCCATCGTCTTTGCCAAAACCGGACCGATAACCGCAACGGTACGTACATCGTTGTCTATCCACAGCCTGACTGCGGCTCCCTTGGAGCTGTCGTGCGCATATATTTTGCCCGTGGAGTCAACAGAAACAATAAGCGGTGATTCGCTTGTCCACGATACGTAGCCGCCCTCGGGCATCGAACAGTCAAGCAGCTTGTGTGTGAGCTGGAGCTGTTCGCTTTCCATTAACGTGATCTGTTCGGTGACAGAGGTTCCGTCCTCGGTGCAGATGTCGATCGCGTGGGTAGCCGCCGCAGACGCGGTAACTCCGAAAGCGGGCACAATAACCGTGACGAGCATTGCAATTGCCAGAACAAGGCTCTGCCATTTCATAAATTTTCTTTTCATTTTGATACCCCCAATAATTGGATATAAAAATACAGTTTTATTTTACCACAGTGAAAAAGATTTTCCAAGATTCCCACTGTACAAACTTTCTTCGTCAAACCGATGGAATACCGTGCGAACTTCACAAATTACTTTGCTGCGCTGGCCGCTGAAATCCGCGTCCTGACGG
>ERZ1034844.250-NODE-250-length-30731-cov-5.750326_pt1 | contig 30731 bp, 28 predicted proteins | sample MGYA00520594_ERZ1034844 | MGnify/ENA primary metagenome ERZ1034844 (study PRJEB33766, sample SAMN09781733) | gut metagenome | biome: gut microbiome | host: Homo sapiens | place: Madagascar | study: EMG produced TPA metagenomics assembly of the PRJNA485056 data set... | reverse complement strand
CAGTCCGGCGGACTGGTTTCGCCGACGTGGGCAACGAGCGAAGCGAGGCGAAGGCGACAGGGTCGCCGACACACGCTGAAAGACAGCAAGAAAGCTAAGAGGAAAATGCGCCACGATTTTTCGTGGTCTTTATTTTTTTAATGGGATTCGAACAAGGAGGGAGCAGGCTAAGCCTGCGGAAGAAACCAGTCCGGCGGACTGGTTTCGCCGACGTGGGCAACGAGCGAAGCGAGGCGAAGGCGACGGGGTCGCCGACACACGCTGAAAGACAGCAAGAAAGCTAAGAGGAAAATGTGCCACGATTTTTTCGTGGTTTTTTTGTCGAAATGTTCATTTCTCATTGCCTGTTGAACAGGAATAAAAAATGTGCTATAATTTCTGCGTCAGGGGGCGAAGGTATGAAAACTGCCGTTATAAATATTCCTGCAAGGACGCCGCATTTGTGCAGTGTTCTGACGGGTTTTGTTATGCTCGAAAAGCAGGGCAGGCTTAAGCTGAAAATTAACGGCGGCGCCGATTTGCCTATGAAAGGGCTTATGGAAGTTCTGGTTGACGGAAAACGGCTTTCTTATGATATGCTCGATGGCTATAACTACACATCCGAGGATGAGATTAATGCTTATCTTGAAACCTGTGATTACTTTTTTAAGCGCAGCTTTTCGACGGAGCTTAACGGGAAGATTTTTCCGACGAACAGCAGTAAAATATACAGATGGGGCTTTAATTACCTGACAACCTGCGACGGGAACAATTACTTCAACAACGACCCGGACAAAAGGCTGATTGAGACGATAAATCTAATCAGGGGAAGAAAACCGCTGAAATACTTTACATACGATAAATTTGAAAAAGAACCCGATTACAGCGGTGAACCGAAAATTTTGTTTATGACAAGGCTGTGGGATCGGTCGCAGACATCCGAAAAAAATCTTGACGGAATTAATTCAATGCGCATTGAGCTGGTTAAAGCTCTGAAAAAGGAGTATCCGAATAATTCCGTGAGCGGAATATATGACGGGCTTTCTGCAAGAAAAATTTGCCCCGAATTGATTCTTCCGAGCGGAGCGACAAATCGCAGCCGATATCTCGAAACTATGAAAACTGCGGACATTTGTATCGCAAGCACGGGACTGCACGGTTCGATCGGATGGAAAACGGGCGAATATATTGCGGCGTCCAGAGCAATTGTAAGCGAAAAGATGAACTATGAGGTCACGGGTGACTTTGAAATCGGCAGGAATTTTCTTGAGTTCGGCAGTGTCGATGAGTGTATGAGCCGTATTGATTTTCTTGTGAAAAATCCCGATAAAATATATGAAATGAAAAAAAATAACCACAGGTATTATCAAAATTATCTGCGCCCCGACGTTCAGCTCTCCAATTCCCTCAAAACCGCCGGGATTGAACTGTAAACGCAATTGATCAAGGATTGGTGAAACGATGAAAACGTGCTATATTTTTTCCGCAGTTGAAATGAAGAGTAATTTTCCAAAGCCGAGCGAGGACGATCTCATCATAGCGGCGGATGCAGGATATCTGAATGTTCAAAGAGCGGGACTGACTCCCGATATCATAATCGGCGATTTTGATTCCTCGGAAAAGCCTGTGACGGACACTCCGATAAAAATATTTCCGGTTCTCAAGGACGACACGGACACAATGCTTGCAATCAGGTACGGGTTTGAAAAAGGATACAAACGGTTTGAGATCTACGGCGGCCTCGGAGGAGAGCGCACCGACCATACCGTTGCCAATATTCAGTCGCTGGCTTTTATTGCCGACCACGGCGGACAAGGCTTTCTTGTCGGAGAAACCGAAACATTTACGCTGATAAAAAATTCTTCGGTCACCATTCGTTCGGAAAAGGGCAGAACTCTTTCCGTGTTCGCTTACGGCGGAACAGCAAACGGCATTTCGCTGAAAGGCTCGGTCTATGAAGCGGACGATCTTACGCTTTCGCCGTTCTTTCCCCTCGGGGTCAGCAATAAATTTGATTCCGACACCGCAGATATCGGAGTAAAGGACGGATATCTTCTGATAAAATGGTAAAATCAAGGGTTTGTTGCAATCACCTGCAACAAACCCTTTTCTTATTTGTATATAACCTTAATTTCGTGCTTGCCGGGTGCGGTGGAGAATCGAAAAACACCTTTGCGATTGATTAGGATTTCCTTGCCGTCGAGCTCCGCATATTTCGGGACAGACGGAACAAAAATTTCCGTTTTTGCCTTAGTCTCGTCGGTCTGGGTAAACTCAAGGTGAAATTCCTTCTTCTCACGGTCATAGCCGTAGCAGTCGATTTCACCGGTGACCGCAATCGGATGAGGTCGGGTCAGGACGTTTTGGTAAACCTCGGTCTCGGTGAAGCCGCCGAAGTATGTCCAGTAGGTATTGCCCCACTTATACGAATCAAAAAGATCAAGCAGGTACTCAATGTGCGGGAACCATTCGTCACCCTCGGTGAAACCGCCCCATTCGCCGACGATAACGGGAACTCCGAGGCGCATCTGAGAACGTCTGTGCTCGGCGAAGATCGAACCGACGCGGTCGTTGCTTGCATATTTATACGATGGCGTATCAACCATAAAATCGTATGCGTGCGGCGAAAAGATCACGTTGTTTTCAGTCTTGCCCGAGAGAACGGGACGGGGACAGGAATAAGGAATTCCGAGGTTTGAATAGTAGCTGTTCTCAAGGAACACGAGCTTATCACTGCCGCAGCGGCGTGCCGCTCTCGTCATTTTATTAATGAATGGGAAATATTTTTTTGTGTCAAAGGTTTTGATTATATCGTCGGCGGCACTTGTAATTTTTCTGAGGTGCTTCCCGCTGTAAAGATCGAGAACTCTTGCCGGATCATCGCTCCTTGTCGCAAGCTCAATGAGCTTTTTTTTGGAAATTGTTTTATCAAAAACCGTCGTCGAAACAAGGCGTGCAATGATCTCACGGAACGCTTTGCCGCCGCTCTTGCCGGGAAACGGCTCATTGAAAAAGTCAAAGCCGATTACCGCCGGATGGTCCTTGAATCGGTTGATCACATATGTCCACATTTCCTCAAAGTACGTCTGCAATCCTTTGCCGTTGAGTTCGGCATTGTCCCAGAAAGAGTCAAACGCACTGTGAACGGCTCTGCCCCAGAAGTAGCCCTCAGCCCAGACAATTTTGGTTGGCTGATATTTATATTTCCGGGTCATTGTTGCCCATTTAGGCGCACCGTCGCCACAGTTGAGATCCGTGCCCGAGAAAAGATCCTGGTGCATATCAAGATAGACGTAAACACCTGCGTCCTTGCACTCATTGAGAATGTTCCCGATAGAGTCAAGAAATTCATCGTTATATTCACCCGGCTGAGGCTCAATCGCATCCCATGTCATTCCGAGACGGATAAGATCCATTCCGTGAGCTTTCATATCGGCGGCAAGCCCTTTGTTCCACATCGTGCCGTAAATTCTGCGCTGACCCTCGACATATTTTCCTTTGTCGCAAACATTGAGACCGGTGAGGATTCTCTCACGGCCGTGCGAATCGACAATTCGGGTGCCTTTAACTGTTAATTTATCCATTTTTGCCTCCTCCTTTGTTCTTGCGCTGTTCCTTTGCCCTTGCGGCATATTCTCTGCGCTTTGCTCTGAGATCTTCTTCCTCTGCGTTGCGGCGCTTGATCTCTTCCTCGTGCCTCATTTTCGATTCCTTGTAGCCTGCTTTGATATCTTCGTAATGAAGATAATTTTCTCTCTGTCTGAGGATTTTTTCTGCCTCAATATACGGCTTTGCGGCACGGGTGTAGATTGAATTTTCGTCCGTTGCGGATTTAATCTTTCTGCGAATTTTTTCACGGTCTTTTCTGAGTTTCTTGATTTTCTCGTTTGCTGCTTTTTCCGCATCTTTGTTCTTTTCCTTTGCAGCGGAGCGAAGCTCGTTTACCGCTTCCTTAATCTGTGCGTCGAGTTCATCCTCTTTTTCAAAAAGCTGTTCAAAAACCTTTACGTCAAATTTTTCAATTCCGCCTGCATACTTATTCGCAAGAACTTTCTTTGAATCCTTGATCATACGGACTCTGTTTATCGCATTGCGGCGCAGTTCCTTTTCGGCTTCGGTTGATTTCGGGAGAGACTTTGCTGCTTTCATTGACGGAATTTCAAGCGAATAAAGCCTCTCAAGTCCCGAGTCGTATATTTTCTGTGCCTCGGCAAGCTGAGCCTTGCCTGCGTCCGTGTCAAATTTGTTGAGCTCCTTGACAACATACTGAGCGATCTCAATCTTTTCGTTGTCCGACTTCAGATCCTTATATTCCTGCTTTGCCGCCTTGACTGCGATTTTTCTTTCGTCTTTATTCTTTATCTTTTTCGCAGCCTTGATCTTATCCTTAGTCGGCTTGACAATTTTCCTGCCGTAATATATGTTTGCCTCTTCGATAATATCAATCGCTTCGACAAGTGAGGCGTCGGAAAGAACGCCGTTGCCGTAATCTTCAAACAGCGCACGGATTTTAAGAACCGTGACCATTGCTTTTTGCTTGATTTCTGTCAGATCGTAGAAGAAATACGGAATAACATTCAATGTTGCACCGATCGTTGCGGCGATGATAAGGACGCTGCAAATATTTTTGAAATACCACGGGTCTGAGAGAACCTCATAAACATTACTGCCGTCAAAGCCGAGACTTCTTGCGACTTCCTCGTTAAGACCGGAACGGTCATAAAGCTCGGGAAGCGCAGAATTTGTGATAAGAGTTACAACGCTTCCGATAGCGCCGACGGCAACAAACATACCGTCGATTCGCTCACCTGTTATATACTGCTGATAGTCCCTGATGTCGCCGTTTACGCCCGGGGTCAGCAGTGTTACGGCATAAGCAGCCATATAGTTGAAGAAGAAGCAGAACATCAGCGGCCATATAATCTGCGAGGGGTCGCCGAGCCTGATTATCGGCAGCATTAAGATAATGAAAATGACGTTAACGATGTTGCTGACAACGAGGATTTTCCTCTTGCCGAGGGCACGGATGAGAAACGGGATGAACAGCATCGGCCAGAGCGACGCATTTCCTCGGATTGTGACAATGAGCGAATACTCGGCGGGACTGCAAGCGTCCTGGTAGCTGTAAAGCCAGTCCATAATATTCTGAACCGCATTTTCGAGGAATCCGATCCAGCCTGCAAGTGAAATGATCCAGAAATATTTGTTGCGGACGACCGCACGAAAGGCGTCCGTGAATTTAATTTTAACCGTGTGCGTTTTCGCCTGAACAATTTTCTCTTCGGTGTTGAAATACACGAGAAGTCCGAGAACAAATCCGAAAATAATCGTCGGCGGATAAAACGCCCTGTAAATTCTTATGTCGACAAGTGTGTTTTCTCCAGTGATCGCTCTTGCGACAAGCGGAAGAATGAGGTTGCCCAAGGTCGGCGCCATTGAGTTGACAACCGATTTTATCGAAGTCACATCGCTTCGCTCATATGTGTTCGGCGAAAGAACGTTGATAATGCTCTGATCGACATCGTAATAGAACATATAAAAGAACTGCAAGCCGATGTTGAAAAGCAAAACAGTCAAACACTTTGCAAGCATTGACATCCGTTCGTACGGCATATAGACAAAGGCGATTGCAAGGATCGCCGTCGGCAGACCCATAGAGAGAATGAATGGACGGTAACGTCCTTTTTTACTCCTTGACGAGTCAATTATTTTACCACGCAGAGCCGTCAACGGAAAGCTGAGGATAACGCTGAGGATGTAGATTATGTAAAGCGGCTTCGGCGCAATTCCGATAGTGTTGCTGATGAGGGTATTTCCGATGCTGATAATCATATTCTGAGCACAGAAAACAACGAATTGAATGCCGAGACCGCCGACCGCAAGGGAGACAATCTCTTTAAAGGACATATAACGTCCCAGCGGCGGCTTTTTCCAGTATACTCTGAGATCGTCGCAGAGCGTGGAGGCTTTTTCTTTGATGTTCACGGGCATCACCTCAAGACATAATTTAAAATATTATAACATATACAGGAATTTAAGTAAATCGGAACAATAGATAAAAAAGAGAGACGATTTTTGATGACGTGCGGTCATCACAATATATATTAAATTCTTAATTGACATATGGATTATATGGTGGTATACTCTACAAGGTTTAAATTCAAGGAGGCGCTTTTGATGAAAAGCATAAAGAAGATACTCGCTGTTGTTATGGCTGTTGTGCTTGCTTTTTGCAGCTTCTCTTTTGTGGGTTCGGCAAAGAACGATGAGGAAAAGGAATACGTCGCAACGGTCTATGTCTGCCAGAGAGCTACGTCCTATTATCTGAACGGTCACACCTGGCTTTATTTTAAGAATCTCACAAATCACACAATCACAGTCGGAGTTTATCCGCTCCCGAAGAATCAGGGCGTTTCCGTCGGAACCTTCGGAACTCTTGTGCGTGACGGCAGGGGACTATACTATAATATAGAGAGTTACAGGTACAATATCCTCAAATGGGACGATTTTGTCTGCCTGAAAAAGAATGTTACCGAGGAACAGCTTGCAAAGATGAGTTGGCAGATCACACGCAACGGAATTTGGACATATCTTCTCAATTGCAGCTTTTCCGCATTTACGGCTTGGGACATTGTCCTCGGAAAGTTTATTCCTTATTTGATTTTTCCGCTCCTTGCAAGGCTTTGCATTTTAATGTATCCTCAGCATGAATCGGGATTCTTTATGTATAATCCGAAGCCGGATCAGGTGTTCAAGCAGGTCGGATACGGCAGCAAGGCTCATCTTAAGCCTGCCGACCCGAGGCATCCCGACTGGGACTGATTCTTTTTAATAATTATGAGCTGTTCCGCTTGGTGTGGAACAGCTTTTTTGACATTACGTCGCTCGCTGATCCGTAAATACTTTTTGGGGCGAGGCAAAAATATCGGCAAAAAACAGAACCGAAGCTGTCACGGTTACAAAATTGTGACAGCTTTTTTACAGGTTCAAGTTGAAAAATTATTAACGGAATGATATAATTATTCAACGATGTTCAGTAATTATCAGAGGTGAGTTCTTGGCAAGGAAGCAAAAGTTTGAAGGCGGCACAAAAAACAGAATACTTGAGGTCGGAAACGATCTTTTCTTCACAAAGGGATTCGATTCAACCGGAATCCGTGAGGTTATGAAAGAGGTCGGTGCGGATGTCGGGGCTTTCTATTATTATTACAAATCAAAGGACGAGCTTTTTGAGGATGTACTCGATAATTTTTTCGCACCGTACAAGGAGGATTTTGAAAGAATCACAGTTGAGGCGGAAAACAGACCGTACCGTGCAATATGGAGATTTTTTGAATATGTGAAGCAAAGCACAAAGGCATTCCGAAAAAAATATGAAGGAAAAATTCACCGCACGGTGCGCTGGGCAATCAGGGAGCAGACGCTGACGGTAATTGAGCCTTACATTGAGCGAATCATTAACATTCTCGTCGGCTACGGTGCAAAACCTACGATGGATCCGCATACAATGGCAATCTTTCTTTCCCACGGGGTCGGCAGCGTGATTCTGCACGAAGATTCGGATTGGGTCGATGCCTCGACGGACGATATGAGAAAAACAGTGAACATTATTATGGGACTTGACGAAAAAGTTTCTCAGAAAATGTTCGATGAAAATATTAAAGAAAAGGAATTTGTTGCCGAATTCCCGGAAATTAATCCGTGAGAAGATTGATACGGAATTAATAAGAATTGCAACGTTTGAGCAGGGAAAAATCGTCATGCCGTTTTACAATGTTTTTACTTTTTTATAACGGAAAATTTATCACACATGAAATACAATCAGAGTTTTTGCGACAAAAAACAAGGATGGTTTCTGTTACCCTATATTACCTCGGTTGGATCGTTTTCGGAAAAGAAAACAGAGTCAGGGAAATTACTCACACTTTCAATTTTATCGGCGATATTATTCCTTGAAAGCGGAGCTTTTACTTAATTTTCTGCTTATTTCTTTGGCTTTAATATTTGTGCTGTGCCATATAATCTTAAGCTATAAAACTCGGCTTTAACGCCGAATATATTTTTAAAAGGAGAAAGCTTTTTGAAGTTTAAACATTTTAATTCGGAGAGTGTAATCTGACCGGGAGGTCGGCAAATACACTTTACCGCCGTTCCTCCCGGAAATCGGACTACATTTTCAGGAGGAAAAACTATGAACCGTGAAAATAAACGGAAATCATTTGAAAAAGGTTACTATAAAACAAATCCGTGCCGTGAGATATTCACCTGTAAGGTGTGCGGCAGACAGGTCATTCCCGAAAACGCAGGCAGCGACCATCGAAATCATTGCCCGAACTGTCTTTCAAGTCTGCACGTTGATATTGAGCCCGGCGACAGAGCCTCGGACTGCGGCGGCATCATGGAGCCGATCGCCGTCTGGGTACGCAAGGGCGGCGAATGGGCGATAATTCACCGCTGCCGACGCTGCGGCAAGCTCAGCTCCAACCGAGTTGCCGCCGACGACAATCCGATGAAGCTGATGAGCATAGCAATGAAACCGCTTTGCGAACCGCCGTTCCCGATTGAGAGAATCGAGGAAATGACTGCACTGATGGGCGGCGACGGAAAACTGAAGTAACAACTCTGCGAGGCAGGGCTTTTAGGCTCTGCCTCAACCGGAAGAAAATAAAAAATGGAAAACAAAATAAGCATAACCGCCCTTATGTCATCATTCACCCGTGCATTTCACACTGAAAATGAGGAGCATCCCGTTTTTGAGGACACACCTGCTAAAAAATGGATGACCGATGAAGAATAAAAATGATTGAAAAATACATTCTCGGCGGCGGTGGTTTTTTCGTACCCGAAAAGCAAAATACTTTTGCAAGCGACATCGAAGCATTCGAGCATATAAATTATAATAAAGCTGTTTTGAAATGAGGTGAGACAATGGCGACGTCGGCCGATTATATTGAATTTGTGAGTGAGCACTTGAATAAATTCGGCGAAATCCGCGCAAGAAAAATGTTCGGCGAATATATGGTCTATTATAAGGAAAGACCGATTCTTACTGTTTGCGATAACACGGTTTTTGTGAAAAAGCTGCCCGAGCTTACGGAGATGATGAAAGACGCTGAATGCGGATTTCCGTATGAGGGTGCAAAAGAAAGCTATATACTGGACATTGAAAACGACGGACTTTTGGATAAAATCATTCCGATTCTCGGCGAAATTGTTCCTCTGCCGAAGATTAAGAAAAGGAAGTGAGTTTTATAAAATCAAGATATAAAATTGCAAGAAGATTTTTAATTTTCTGGACGCTGTTTATCGGATTATGTGCAGTCGGCGGAGCGGCAATGATGCTGACTGATACATCGGGCAGATTGATGAAAATGGATGCAATGCTTCCTTATTTTCAAAAGCTCCCGTTTGCGGAATATGTTTTTCAGGATTTTCTGTTCCCGGGAATTGCATTGCTCATCGTCAACGGAATTACAAATCTGACGGCGGCATTTCTGCTTTTCAAAAACAAAAAAGCCGGAATTTATTGCGGCGGGATTTTCGGCGTTACTCTTATGCTGTGGATATGTATTCAGTTCTATATGTTTCCACCGAATTTTATGTCCACGATATATTTTATTTTCGGAATTTTGCAGGCCGTGACAGGCTATGCGGCGTGGGTATTCTACACTCAGGAGAAATTTTTCATTGATGAAAGCGGATATAAAAATATCGGGACAAATGAAAATCGCCTTGTAGTCTATTTCTCCAGAATGGGCTATGTAAAAGCAAAAGCGCTTGAGAAGGCTGACAGAACCGGAGCAATGCTTTATGAGGTCAAGTCGACAGAGCTGACCGAGGGAACAAAGGGCTTTTGGTGGTGCGGCCGCTATGGGATGCATCGCTGGGAGATGCCGATTGAACCGATTACGGTCGATCTTTCAAGGTTCGATCACGTTACGGTCTGCTCACCGATCTGGGTGTTCAACCTTGCGGCTCCGATGCGCTCGTTTTGTAAGCAGGCGCACGGAAAAATCAAAGAGGCGGACTACATACTTGTTCACCACAACAAAAGCGATTACAAAAACGCCGCCGAGGAGATGGACGGACTGCTCGGGATAAAGCATACAAAGCTGACAAGCATTTGTTGCCGTGAAGGAAGATTCGGAAAAGGCAGGTAATTGTTTTCTTGACATCGCTTTTACGGTATGGTAATCTTTAATCAAGACAGTAGCGAAACGGAGAAAAATATGGGAGAAACATTGCAGAAAAAACGCATCGCCTGGATAGATAATGCAAGGGCGATTGCAATATTTTTCATTGTCCTCGGGCATATAAATGTCAGCGGACAGTTCTGCACATATCTCAATTCATTTCACGTTCCGCTTTTCTTTTTTATCTCGGGGCTTACGTTCAGCGCAAAGGATAAGCCACTTGATTTTCTGAAGAAGAAAGTAAAGAGAATACTTGTCCCTTACTGGATTTTTTCGTCGATAAGTATTTTTATTTACCTCGTTTTCGGCAAGGCTGCCGCGAATAAGCTTGAGGGAACCGACTATATGCTCAGTCTCAGACAGTGCATCTACGGTATGCTTTACGGCGCGCGGGGCAACGGCTTTATGAGCTGGAACAGACCGCTATGGTTTTTGCCTTGTCTGTTTTCACTGCTCGTGATCGCTTATCTTATAAGACGGTTCATTTTTCGCAACAGCGAAAATATCGTTTTTACGGTAGCTTCGCTGATAATTTGCTTCTTAGTGTTCAGAAAGATGCTGTACGTTAATTATTTTCCCGTGCTTCCGTTCGGGCTGACTCAGGCGGCGAGCGCTTCGCCGTTCTTTATACTCGGCATTTTGACGAGACAGGTTACGGACGGGTACGGAGAAAAAATCAAGCTGAAAATCGGATGGAGAATTGCACTGTGTGCCGTGCTTATTGCCGCAGGTGCGTTTGTCAATTCCCGCAACACAACGTTTGTCGGGTTTTCCTACAATCAGTTCGGGAATCTCTGGATTTATACGCTGTCGGCAGTGCTGAGCGTTTTCGGCTGGTGCCTTTTTTCGGGACTTTTCAGGTCGAAGGCGGTAGAATATGTCGGTAACAACACTATGACAATTCTTGTTATGCACAAGTTCCCGATAGTTTTTTACTCGCTTATTTCAATCCCGGGACTGTCGGAAAATATTTTTGTCGGAATTTTATTTTCGGCGCTGACCGTTGCAATGTGTCTGGGAGTCGGGTTTATAATTGAAAAAATTTGTCCGTTTATTATCGGCAAGGAAAAGAGGAGAGCCAATGCTCAGAATTGAACATCTTACCAAAAAATACGGTGAACATAAAGCGGTGGATGATCTGTCGCTTCATATCGCACCGGGTGAAATTTACGGCTTTATCGGTCACAACGGCGCCGGAAAAACGACAACGCTGAAGTCTGTTGTCGGCATTCTTCAGTTTGACGAGGGAGAGATATACGTTAACGGTACGTCGGTAAAGGATGATCCTCTGAAGTGCAAAAAGGAGCTTGCATACATTCCCGACAATCCGGATATCTATGAGTTTATGACGGGAATAAAATATCTTAATTTTGTCGGCGATATTTTCGGCGTCGGAGCGAGCGACAGACAGGAAAAAATCAGAAAGTATGCCGATATGTTTGAGCTGACGGCGGATCTTGCTCAGCCGATTTCAGCCTACTCCCACGGAATGAAGCAGAAACTTGCCATAATTTCCGCTTGGATTCACAGCCCGAAGCTCATTATTATGGACGAACCGTTTGTCGGACTTGACCCGAAAGCGGCGCACCTCCTCAAGGGTATGATGCGTGAGGTTTGCAACAACGGCGGAGCGATTTTCTTCTCCACTCACGTTCTTGAGGTTGCGGAAAAGCTCTGTGATAAAATTGCAATTATAAAAGAGGGCAAGCTGATTCGTTCGGGCAAAATGGAAGAGGTCAAGGGCGACGACAGTCTTGAAGAAGTTTTCCTTGAGCTGGAGGAAGAATGATGCTGAAACAACTTCTGAAAAAACAGCTGCTTGAAATGTTTCAGAACTTCTTTGTTGACCGAAAGAAAAACAAGGGACGTTCAAAAGCCTCAAGCATAGCAATGATCGTCGGATATTTTGTGCTGATCTGCGGACTTTTCGGCGCAATGTTTTCCGTTTTCGCTTACAGTATGCTCCCGATTGTCGACAGGGGCTACGGCTGGATGTTCTTCTGCTTTATGGGAATTGTTGCAGTAGCAATGGGCGCATTCGGCAGTATTTTCAATACATATTCGGGACTCTATCTTGCCAAGGATAACGATTTCCTGATTTCGATGCCGATCCCGGTCGGATATATTATGGCGTCAAGGCTTCTCGGTGTCTATCTGATGGGCACGCTTTATTCGGCGCTTGTCATTATTCCTGCGAGTATAGTTTATCTTCTGCACGTTCCTTTCAGCGCAAAGGCTCTGATCTGTGCAATACTTTTTATTATAATTATTTCGCTGATCGTTATGATTCTTTCCTGTGCGCTCGGTTGGGTGGTTGCAAAAATAAACAGCAAGCTGAAAAATAAAAGCATTATGACAGTTTTTGTCTCGCTTGTTTTTCTTGCGATATACTATGTTTTCTATTTCAAGGCGAATGAAATAATCAGGTCGATTATCGCCAACGCCGATGTATACGGCGACAAGATAAAGGGCTCGGTTTATCCGCTCTATTTCTTCGGCAGAGCCGGAGCAGGGGATATTGTTGCAAGCCTGATCGTGTTAGTTATTGTCGGAGCTTTGTGTGCGCTGACCTACTATGTTATTGCCCGCAGCTTTATCAAAATTGCAACAGCGACGCAGAATGTCTCAAAAAAAAGATATACGGAGAAAAGGGTTAAAACGAAAAGTGCGGATTCCGCCTTGCTCGGCAAGGAGCTTCAGCGGTTTCTCTCAAGCCCGAACTATATTCTCAATTGCGGACTCGGTATACTGATTCTTATCGGAGCAGGCGTGCTTGTGCTGATAAAAGGAAGTCTGTTTCTCAGCGGTATAACAAATATTTTCGGCAGTGATAATTTTGTCTGTGTTATTGCGTCTGCCCTGATCTGTCTTATTGCTTCGATGAACGATATGTCTGCCCCGTCAATTTCTCTCGAGGGAAAGAACATATGGATTGCCCAGTCATTGCCCGTCACATCGTGGCAGGCGATTAAGGCAAAGAGAAACTGTCACCTCCTGCTTACCTGCGTGCCGACGCTCATTTGCAGCGTTTGTGCCGTGATTGCTTTGAAACCGACGGTTCTCGGGGCGGCTATGATGATTGTAATGCCGCTTGTTTTCGTTTCGCTTTTCTCGGTGATCGGTCTTGCACTCAATCTCAAATACCCGAACCTTAAATGGACGAATGAGATTACGCCGATTAAGCAGAGTATGAGCGTCTTTGTGTCGATGTTCGGCGGATGGATTTATTCGATATTGATTATGTTCGCATATTACCCGTTGAGCGGAATAATTTCAAGTGACATTTACCTCATCGGGGCAGCCGCAGTCACAGGGCTTTTATGCCTTGCTATTCACTCGTGGCTGAAGAAAAAGGGAACAAAAATTTTTGCGGAGCTTTAAAATTAAACAAAACGAAGGGAGTTGTCTAAGAACGGAAATTTTTGACGGCTCCTTTTCCGTTTGCAAGGCTGCTGATTTCAGCGGAGTTGATCTGTCGGACGGAAAATGTTCCTGCAGATTTAACCAACCACATTGCCGCTGTTTCGGCTTATAATATTGATTATATTTTGTCAGGGAAGAAGACCTCGGAAAGGCTGCTGACGCACTCGCCGGGGCAGGATATAAAATCACTCCCGAAAGGAGAATCTGAATGAACAAAAAAATATTTATGATTGGAAACGCCCACATTGATCCCGTGTGGCAGTGGTGCGTGCCGGAGGGGCTTGCCGTTGTGAAATCGACATTCCGCTCGGCGCTTGACAGAATGATCGAGTACCCGAATTACGTTTTCACCTCTGCGTGCGCATCCTACTATAAATGGATCAAGCTCAGCGAGCCTGAAATGTTTGAGGAGATCAGACAGAGAATTAAAGAGGGACGCTGGCAGTATACGGGCGGGATGTGGGTTCAGCCGGACTGCAACATCCCCTGCGGCGAATCGTTTGCACGCCACCTGCTTTATTCTCAGAGATTTTTTAAGGAAAATTTCGGTGATATTGCTCATTCGGGTTACAATGTTGACTCGTTCGGACATAACGGAATGCTGCCTCAGTTTTTCAAGAAAGCAGGTATGGATAACTATGTCTATCACCGCCCGAGCCGTGACACAGAGAAGAAGAATCTGCCTGAAAGCCCCGTTCACTATTGGAAAAGCCCTGACGGCAGCTCTGTTCTCGCTTACCGTATTCCTGACGGATACGGCGGAGAAATTCCCGAAGAGCGTGTTGAAAAACTGAAAAAATACGATCATTCTCAGATGCTTTTTTACGGCGTCGGTAATCACGGCGGCGGACCGACAAGGGAGCACCTGAACAGCGCCGAAAAGCTCGTTGAAAAAGGCGATGCGCTTTACTCGGGGGTTGACGGATATTTCGATTATATACGTGAAAATGAGAACGCAAATATTCCGACTGTTGACGAGGATCTTCAGCACCATGCAAGCGGCTGTTACAGCGCAAATTCAAAAATAAAAAAGCTCAACCGTGAAACGGAAAACGAGCTTATATATGCGGAAAAGATTGACGTTCTTTCCTCGGTTCTGACAAAGGCTCAGCCTAAAAGCGCAGAGATTGAAAAGGCGTGGGAACGCGTGATGTTCAATCAGTTTCACGACATCCTTGCAGGCTGTTCGATCAAGCCTGCTTACGATGATGCATATGCAGGCTTCGGTTACGCAAAGGAAACGGCGATGGAGATCGGCAGTTTTGCGGCTGAGAGGATCTCGTGGAGAGTTAACACAACAAAATTCTTCGGCGCCGAGCCGTCGGGAATTAGAGGCCGCCTTTGGATCAGAAAAGGCGAGGGCGCTCCGATGGTTGTGTTCAATCCCCATTCGTTTCCTGTCAAAGGAACAGCGAGCTTCGGCGAGCATTGGGTATCGGGCGTTGTTGATGAGAATAACAATGACGTCGAATTTCAGATGGTGAGAGCGCCGTATACCGACGGTCGGAGCGTGAACAGATGCCTCTTTGAGGCGGAGATTCCTGCCTACGGTTACTCAACGTATTTCATCTTTAAGGACGAGCAGAACTATGTTCCGCAGAAAAGAGAAAATCAATTTTCGATCGGTGAAAGATTTATTGAAAACAGTGTTGTACGTCTTGAATTTGACGGGGACGGACGCATCATATCATATTTTAATAAGAAAAAGAACAAGGAGTTTTGCGACAGACCGATGGGTGCAGTCGTCTGCGAGGATAGGGACAGCGACACGTGGGGTCATCTTGTGTTCGATTTCAACAAGGATGTCGGCTCTTTCGGCAATGCGGAATTTGAGATTGCCGAAACAGGAACGCTCCGTGCGATGCTCAAGGTTAAAACCCATTACAACAATTCCGAGCTGACTCAGTATTACACGCTTTACAAGGACAGCGATAAGGTGGAGGTAAGGTGCAAAATACAGTTCAGAGAGGACTATAAGGTCCTCAAGCTGACATTCCCGATTACCGTAAACAAGCCGACTGCGGTTTATTCAATGCCGTTCGGATTTATCAAAAAGCCGACAAACGGTGAGGAAGAGCCGGCTCAGGGCTGGACGGCTCTTGAGAACGGCACAGACGGTTTTGCGCTGATCAACAACGGACGTTACAGCTTCTGTGCAATAGGAAACGAGATGAGAATGATCGCCGTCAGAGCGTGCGCATATCTTGATCATTACGGTCAGAAAACACGTGATACCAATATGGAAATGCTTGACTGTGACGAGCTTGAGTTTACATATGCGTTTATGACATATGAGAGCGGAAATTATTCGGAGCTTGTGCGTGAGGCGGAAATCCTAAACAATCCGCTCAGGCTCTATCAGGAAACACATCATAAGGGAACGCTTCCGCCGAGCTACTGCGGAATGAGCGTGAACGCCGACAATGTAATAGTTCAGACGGTTAAAATCGCAGAGGATGGCAGCGGATATGTGCTTCGTGCGATCGAGACAGGCGGAAAGCAGTGCACGGCAACGCTCGATCTGAAATTCATCGGCAGAAAGACTGTGCTGAATTTCCGACCGCAGGAGTTTAAGACGGTATATGTCCCGTTTGACGGCGGAGAAATAAAGGAAATCCTGCTTACGGAGCTGGGATAAATGGCATTGGTTTAAGTGCTTTCCACAGCATTTAAAGATATAAAAAGTGAGCCGCTTGCACACTTTGTGCATCGACTCACTTTTATTATTTGATTTTACCACATATTGTCCGAGTTTTCACAGAATGCAACCATATCCTTGATCTCAAGAACAGTGCCGTCGTCCAGTGTAACCGTGCCGTTCCATTTGCCGAAAACCTGGTGGCAGATATTGCCGATAAAAATAACTCTCGACTTTGTATAGTTGTCATAGAACGGAGTCATCGTCATTTCAAAGCGGCCGTCCGACGACGTGAACTTCCAAGGCTTCATCCAGTCGTTTTCATCTTTTTCAAGGTAGATTTCGCCGATTTTGTGAGCCTTGCCGTTGAGGAAAAGAGTGTTTTCCGTTGCGGCGCTCATATCGCCGAAGCCCCAGCCGATTTCAAATCCGAAGATGTCGCCGCTCGGAAGCTTGGTGCTGCCGTTACCCCAGTACCAGTTGGTGTGGTAGGGCCAGACTCCGCGTCCCCAGTCAAGAACGCAGAACGTATCCGATGGGTCAAAGTCTACCGTCATATCGCCGATTCTGACTGTTCCCGTGACAGGCATACAGTTGATTTTCTGATTATAGTAGAATTTCTTGCTGTCCCTTTCGCCGAACGGGAGAGCCATTGCGAGATACTCGTGATTCGGGAACATATCCATTGAAATATCAACGGTGAAAGGCTTGCCGCCCGTGCGGCCGTTGAATTTGATCGTTCGCTTTGTCTCGGTCACATCAACATCGAGATTGAAACCGAGCTTGTGACGTGAAAAAGTCTGAGGAGACATAGCCGTCTCGGAAAGGCCGAATCTGCCGAAGCTCAGAAGCCGGAGAGAAACCGCACTGTAACTTTTGCCCGTCTGCATATCAAATAGGGTTACGTTAGCCGCTCCGCCGAGGGAAATATCCGCCATCGTGACCTGCATAACATAACGGCTGTTGGATATCTGATAAAAGTCCCATTCCTTGATGCGGGTCTTGTTCGCCTTGATCGCACTGCGGTCGTAGCGGTAAAGCTCCGAGAAGCAATAGCCGGGCTGAGTGAGACTGCCGTCCTCTTTCAGGAGCGGCGTCGGCTCGGTGATTTTTATTTGTCCCGATTCGTCAAATGCCGAAGTGTAGAAAATTGTGCTCATTGCGATGATGATCGTCAGAATAAATGAAGTTAACCTGATAACTTTATTTTTCATCGGATTTCCTCCCTCATTATTTTATTAATCCTTTTCCTTGTTTGCCTGTGAGGTGTTCAATGTTAATTTTTATCATACAAAGCATGTCGAATCCGCGCTCAACCTCTGCGGGGACTTTGTCAAGAAAGTCGGAGCAGTATTTTTCGGCAAGCGCAGTGACCGACGAACGCATCTCCTCCTTGTCGGTGAGAATTTCCGCTTTTCCGAAAGCGACAGTGCTTTTGAAAAGGGTTGTGAATTTTTCCTGCAGTATGTCGTCACGTTCAACAACGCAGAATGAAACCTTAGGGTTGCTCCTTATTGCGTCGAGCTTGTGGCCCGACTTTGCACAGTGAAGATAGATTTTGCCGTCCGTGTAGTAATAGTTGATCGGCACGGTGTAGGGATAGCCGTCGTCGCCGAGAACGGCGAGAACGCCCGTTCTTCCGCACTCAAGAATTTTTTCACATTCCTCCTGTGTAAGCTGCTGCTTGATCCTTCTCATTTCTCTGAACAAATTAATACCGCCTTATATCTTGTTTTCTATACTTCCGAGCACCTGACCGATACTGTCTCTGAAAACGAGATCCGCATTCGAGTCAAGGTCGGTTTTGCCCTTGTTGATAAGAACAATGTGTGATCCTCTGAAATAACGTATATACATTGCCGCAGGATAAACCGCAAGCGAGGTTCCGCCGATAATCAGAAGTTCCGCCGCTGAAATTTCTCCGATTGCCTTTTCGACCGTATTCTCGTTGAGAGGTTCCTCATAGAGCACCACCTCGGGACGGACAAGACCGCCGCATTTTTCGCAGTAAGGAACCTTGCCCTTGAGCGCTTTCAGCTTATCGAGAGGATACGGCTTGCCGCATTCCATACAGTAGTGAACGGCGGTTGTTCCGTGCAACTCAAGAACATTTTTACTGCCTGCTTTCTGATGAAGCCCGTCAATGTTCTGCGTTATAACCGAGGAGAGCTTGCCCTTTTTCTCCATCTCGGCAAGAACCTCGTGCGCCGTGTTCGGCAGGACGTCGATCTCCAAAAAATATTTATAATAGAAATCGTAGAATGTTTCGGGATTTGAGACGAAAAAGCTGTGGCTGAGAATCGTCTCGGGCGAAACGCCGTATTCGCGCACGGTGTTGTAAAGCCCGTCCTCACTGCGGTAGTCCTTGACTCCGCTCTCGGTCGAAACGCCGGCTCCGCCGAAGAAAACCGTCCTTTGCGAATTGTTTATGAGCTGAGCGAACCTGTTGATTTTTTTCTCATCCACGCTATCACTTCCCATATAAATTGTATTGAAATTATAGCATAAATGTAAAAAAATATCAAATGTATTGAGATTTTTGGTCGGATAGGTTATAATAAATTGAATTAGAATATTCATAAGGGGGGATTACGTGAGCGGCGAAAAGCTGAACAATAAATTCCACTGGGGATTTGCTTTGATCCTCGTTACTATATTTCAGGTGCTTACGGGTACGGTCGCTGTAACGGCGAACGGATTCAGCAGTAAACTGTTTGTGATCTATGCGGGATACATAATACTTGAGTGGGCATATTTTATCGTTGCCTCAATTTTTTGCGGGCAGAATAATTTCGAGCTTGAAATAATCGGGTTTCTGTTCTCCGGCATAGGTCTGACGAATGTTGCAACGGTCTATGAGGACTATGCGCTCAAACAGGCGGTTGCGGTTGTGCTCGGTCTGATATTTTTCATAGCGCTGCTTGTGATAATGAGGCGGACGGATATTGTTATGAAGCTGAGAATGCCCGTTGCGGTTGCGGCGGTCGGCTTGCTCGTTGCTAACCTTGCGCTCGCTAAATATACTAACGGTGCGCTCAACTGGATAACAATCGGCGGACTGTCCGTTCAGCCGTCGGAATTTGTCAAAATTGCCTTTATTTTCGTCGGTGCGGCGTCACTCGACAAGCTCCAGAATGCACGAAGCATTACAAAATATCTTATCTTTTCGTTCGGCTGCGTCGGTGCGCTTTTCCTGATGAAGGATTTCGGTGCGGCGCTCATATTCTTCTTCACGTTCATTGTGATTGCGTTTATGCGCTCGGGCGATGTGAGAACAATTGCGCTTGTCATAGTCGGTGCAATTCTCGGAGGATTGATGATAGTCTATTTCAAACCGCACGTTGCCGCCCGTTTCAAGGCGTACAGACACATCTGGGAACTCATCAATGACGAGGGTATGCAGCAGACGAGAACGCTTATCTACTCGGCAAGCGGCGGCTTGTTCGGACTCGGAATCGGCAAGGGAGAGCTCAGAAATGTTGTGTTCGCCGAGACCGATCTCGCTTTCGGAATGATATGCGAGGAGTGGGGAATGATAGTCTCTCTGACGATAGTTATTACCTACGCGTTCATTTTGCTTTATGCAATCAAGGTTGCAAGAAACACCCGTTCCGCTTTTTATGCAATTGCCGCCTGTGCGGCTGCGGGACTTCTTCTGTTCCAGACAAGCCTCAATATTTTCGGAGTTACGGATATTCTTCCTTTCACGGGAGTTACGCTTCCGTTCATCAGCCGAGGAGGTTCGAGTATCATTTCCTCGTGGGGTATGCTCGCTCTTATCAAGTCGGCGGATATCAGAACCTATCCGAAGCTCTCAAAAACGATTCTTCCCGACCATCCGCTCTATCCGCCGAATATTATGATCGGCAAGAGGGGAAAACGTCAGGTATATATTCCTCCCGTTGTCAACAAGCCTGTTAAGGTGAAAAGCTCGGCGGCGGATATACCCGTCAGCAGGAAGAAAACAACCTCCGCACCGAGCAAGGATATCCCTATCAGCAAAAAGAGAACGTCCACACAGCAAAAACCCAAGGATATTCCGATATCAAAGAACGGGAGGGCTAAGAAATGAGAAATACCACAAGAAGAGCCTTCGTCCTGTATTTTGTTATTGTTGCCTTTTTCGGCGGTCTCGGTTTTATGATGTATAGCTTTTATGTCCACGGATCCGAATGGACCTCAAATCTTGTGAATCAGCATATATACAAAAACGGTGAGATTTCAAGTGCAGGTACCGTGTATGACCGCAACGGAACAAAGCTCGTTTACAGCGAGGACGGTGTCCGTATATATAATGAGGACAGAACCGTCCGCAAAGCGATGCTCCACGCCGTCGGCGACAATTCGTCGTTCATCGCAACGGGAGTGCAGTATGTTTACAGTTCAAAGCTCTCGGGATACGACTTTGTTAACGGTGTCTATAATCTGAAAAAATATAACCGTGGAAATGATATAAACCTTACTCTTGACGCCGATATATGCAAAACAGCTTACGAGGCGATGGACGGCAGAAAGGGTACAATCGCCGTTTATAACTATAAAACGGGCGCAATGGTTTGTATGGTTTCCACCCCGTCATACGATCCACAGGACAAGCCCGATGATATCGACGATAATCCCGATAAATACGAGGGCGTTTATCTGAACCGTTTCATTTCGGGTTTGTATACGCCGGGCTCGATTTTCAAGGTTGTTACGGCAATTTCGGCGATCGAAAACATTCCCGATATTTATTCGCAGACCTTTGAGTGCACAGGCGAATATGCAACCGGCGACGGAAAAATAATCTGTAACGGCGTGCATGGCACGGTAGATTTTGAGGAGGCACTCAACCATTCCTGCAACTCCGCTTTTGCGCAGATTGCTATTGAACTCGGTCAGTCGAAGCTGATGAAAACAGCGGGCGAACTCGGATTCAACACCAAGGAGGATATGGATCAGATCTCCGTCTCCGCAAGCAAATTTGATGTAAGCAAAACAACAAAAACTGACCTCGGCTGGGCTGGCATAGGACAGTACACAACGATGGTTAACCCGTATCATATGCTGACTCTGATGGGTGCAATTGCAAACAACGGCGTTGCGACAAAGCCGTATTTTGTTCAGAATATGGTCGCTCCCGACGGTAAGACAACGGTTATCGGCAAGACCGAGGTTAATAAGACGGTTAATGTCAGTCCGCAGATTGCCGAGCAGATGAAAAAGCTGCTGCGCTCAAATGTAGTGAACTATTATTCCGACTCCACCTTCCCGGGACTTAAGATGTGCGGAAAGACGGGAACTGCCGAGGTTGAGGGCGGCTCGCACGCATGGTTTGTAGGATTCTCTCAGCGTGAGGATGCGCCGTATGCGGTGGTTTGCGTTGTTGAAAAATCCGGATCGGGACTTTCGGTTGCCGGCGAGGTCGTCAATGAAGTTATGCAGGAAGTTTGCGGTTGATACAATATATTGTGATTGCCGAAACAAACTATACTAAAACAAAAAAATAATCAGAAAAATTTTATGAAAAAGTAATTATGATTCTAAAATAGAACTATAAAAAACTTTTTCGTGCTATTATTAATAAAAAGCGAAGTGTCCGCAGGGCTCTTTGCAAAAACGCATAAAATGCGACAAATTAAAAAGGAGAGATTCCACATGAAAAAGTTTTTAGCAATCCTTCTTTCGGTTATCATGTTGTTCTCTTTCGGCATCATTGCTTTTGCTGAGGGCGAAGAGACACCGTCTGATATGCCGAATAACATCGGTAAAGAGGCAGGTAAGATCGTTCTTTCAATCGAGAACACTTACATTGAGGCTTCCAAGGAGTACTCAATTCCTGTCAGACTTTATGCGGACTACCTTTCAAAGGTTCCCGCCGATGCCGAGAAGCTCTACATCGGTGCAGCAGGTATTGACCTTGCAGGCGATATGAAGACAGAGTATGCAGAACTCAAGGATATCAGATTTGCCGATGGCGTTTCTCTTGAAAAGGTTGAGAGCTCATATGATCCGACAGATCTCGGATATATGGCATTCGGCATTGATAAGGCTCACTTCAACGAGTATCTTTCAACTTCCGATGAGGGCATCATCATCGCTTACATCGACATCGTTGTAAACGAGAAGCTCCCGAAGGAGTACGGCGTTGATTTCGGTCAGCTCTACTTTGACGGTACATATGACTTGAACTATACACTCGGTGAGAAGTATCCCGAAATCGGTCAGTCGGCAGGATTTATTCTTGCAGACGGCACATTCTCGGCAATCGAGACTCCGGGCACACCCGATGACGATATCGTTTATGATACAGCTTGCTTCTATCATACTCCGTATGTTCCGACATGGAAGGAGAGACTCACAACTTGGGCTAAGGCACAGGGTCACCTCTTCATAAGCTTCTTCATTACGATCCTCGAGGTTCTTGATTCGTTCATTACAAAATAAGTTAATATGAATCATTGAAGGACGGTTTCGGCCGTCCTTCTTTTTTTGTTCAAAAATAAATTCATAAAAAATTTGCTTTATTTTGTCGGAGTTATAGAGTATAATGTTACTTGTATAATCAATAAGGAGACGGTGTAATGCTTGATCTTATAAAAAGAAATACTCCGAGGATTGCCGATCAGTTCATTCTTAAAACAATCGGCGACGACAACGGATATGATCACTATGAAATATATGCCGAGGATAAAAAGGTTGTTCTTGCGGGAAACTCTCCGCTCAGCCGGGCGATGGCTTACTATGACTATCTTGGCAGATTCCACGGTGTTGTGATAACGAACGGTGACTATGATATTTCAACAATTTCCTCCGCACCACTGCCGGAAGAAAAAATTACACGAACCGTTAAGAAAAAAATCAGGGCAATGACAAGCTATGAGAGCTTCTCTCTCAGCGGAAATTTCCGCGGATTCGATCGCTGGGAAAAGGAAATAGATTTTATGGCGATGCACGGAATCAACAGAGCCTTTCAGCCGGTCGGATTTGACGGAGTTCTTTTCAGAACGCTGACGAAAATCGGAATGCCGGAAAATTTTTGCCTTGAATTTTCATCCGGTCCCGCTTTCCTGATCAATCAGCTGACGGGCAACATCGCCGGAACAAATTCGGTCAACAGCAAGGAATATCTTGAAAGAAAAATCACCGTCGGCAAACTTATAAGCGACCGTGAGAGAAGTCTCGGAATCGAGCCGATCTTTCCGGCCGCAATTCCGAGTGTGCCGTTCAGTCTGAGAAAGAAATATATCAAGATGGATATCTTTAAGGCACCGATGTGGTACAATTTTCCTCCGATTTTTTTCATCAGACCGAAGAATGCCTTCTTCTCTGTTTTTAATAAAAAATTCCTGACGATTCAGCGTGAGGCACTCGGCGAAACTCACAGCTATATGTTTGAGGCGATATACGAATCGGACAAGAAGGGCTACAATTCTCATCTTGCCGATCTCGGAAAGGCGCTTGAAGAAATGATCGGCGAATTTGACGAGGACGCCGTTTGCTATATGCACACGAGCTCGATCAATTCCGATTTTTTCAAAAACTGTTCGGGCGAAAGATATATTTTTCTCGACAACTGCGACATGAGCAAAAATTCCGATATACTCAGCGGAAGAAAATTTGTCACGGAGCTCAGCGGCAACCGTTACGGAAGAACGGGAATCTACGGAAATGTTCAAAAGATTTGCGACGATCCGTTTGCCGATTCCGAGCTTGGCGGTGCACTCTCGTTTGACACGTTTGACATCAACCCCGTTTACTGCGCAGCGGCTCTCAAATCAATCACTGCGGACGGAAAATTTGATCGTGACGAATTTATAAAAGATTTCTGCAAAAAGAGATACAAGACAGACGTCTTCTCGCAGTATATAACCGATCTCGTCGATCTTTGCGACAGCGACGAATGCTGCGGTTCGATAATCTGCGCACGCCCGTGCACAAACGTAAAGCATACGGCGCCGTTTGATACGGTCGAAAGAAGCTATGATTTTCATAAGCTCTATGATATTGCGAAAAAAATTGTTGATTCCGATACCAAAAAGGTCGATGCAATGCGTGCGGATCTTCAGTCGATTGTCCGTCAATTTCTTTCGGATCTTGCCTATCCGATCTATATAAAAGCGACTGAATTTTTCAAAGAAAAAAATGTCAGAAATTTTGAACAGGCAAGCAACCTTTTTCTCGAAATCTGCGAGGATATTGACCGACTTTTGAGAACAAGATCGGAGACGAATTTTTGCACAAAATATGTTGAGGCTCAGGAGCTCGGCAGCAGTAAGGACGAAAAAGAATCTTTGCAAATAAATTTCCTCTTGCTCCATACAATCTGGGGTCCGTTCGATCATTCGATTCTTTACGATACGGTCTGGAATGAGTGGGGCGGACTTGTTAAGGATTATTACGAGGCGAGATGGCATATGTATTACCGCTCGCTTGCCGCTTACTTCGACAACCCGAAAAAGCTGAAAGATAATTCAAAAAAACAACCTCTTGACAGAAACGAATACAACGGTTCGTATCAGGCAAAGCGTCTTGCACTTTTTGAAAATAATTTCCTTGAGAACTATATTCCGAACAAGAACGGAATTGAGGAAGAGGACACCGTTGAGGTTGCAAAGGAATTGCTTGAAAAATATTCCGAAGTTTATACACAGTTTTGAAAAAGGAGCATATCAATGAAAAATATTCCGGAATCGGTTAAGTCACATATTGAAGAGGTTGCCGAAAAACTTAAAAAATATCCGAAACTCAAAAAGCTCTACCGCAATTGCTATCCGAACACCCTGGAGACAACGGCGGAGATTCTTCCGGATGGCTCAACATTTCTTTATACGGGCGACATCCCTGCAATGTGGCTCAGAGATTCGACGGCGCAGGTCACGCACTATCTTCCTCTGACTAAGGATGATCCCGAAATTCGTTCGATAATTCGTGGATTGATTGTCCGTCAGCTCGATTACATAAGAATTGATCCGTATGCAAATGCATTTAATATTGAGAAAAACGGACACGGCCACACCGACGATCTTCCGCTGAATGATCCGTGGGTCTGGGAGCGCAAGTATGAGATTGATTCGCTCTGCTATCCGTTCAGGTTGGCTTATCTTTACTATAAGCAATCGGGTGACAAGTCGATAATTGACGAAAACTTTATTGCCACGGCAAAAACGGTCGTCGATCTCTGGATAACCGAGCAGCACCATTTTGAAAAATCACCTTATACTTTTCAGCGCTTCGGCTGCCGCTGGATTGATACTCTACATAACGGCGGCAAGGGCTATCCCGTAAACTTTACGGGAATGACATGGAGCGGATTCAGACCGAGCGACGACAGTTGTACATTCGGATATCTTATTGCATCAAATATGTTCGCTGTTGTTGTGCTCAGATACATTGATGAAATTTTCACCGAGATGAATATTGACGACGGTGAATTTCTTGCAAGAGTGAGAAATCTTCGTGACGAGATCGAATACGGAATCAAAACCTACGGCACTGTTATTCATCCGAAATACGGTAGAATCTTTGCCTGCGAGACAGATGGCTTCGGCAATCATATTCTTGCAGATGACGCAAACGTACCGAGTCTTTTGAGTGCGCCTTATCTCGGATTCTGCGATGTTAACGATCCGATCTATGTCAATACGAGAAAGTTTATTCTCAGCAGCGACAACCCGTTCTATTATACGGGAAAGGCGGCATCGGGCGTCGGAAGCCCGCACACACCGGAGGGATATATCTGGCACATAGCTCTCTCAATGCAGGGACTTACGTCCACCGATCCGGAGGAGATAAAGAGCCTTATCAAAACTCTTGTTTCGACCGATGCGGACACCGGATATATGCACGAGGGCTTCTGTGCCGACGATGCGACAAGGTTTACCCGTCCGTGGTTTGCATGGTCAAATTCAATTTTTACCGAGTTTATTGAATCGGCACTTGAAAAAGGAATAATATAATTTGCGGGGGTCTGCACTGAACGTGGCGGACTCCTGTTTTCTTTTTTTTGTATTTTTTGAATTTCCTATTGTAATTTAAACAAAATGTATGTATAATGGAACGGTAAATTGAATGCGGACGAAAAAACAATGTATTTTGTTGCGTCTGCGGTAAATCCGTGCGCATTCGGCACACGGTGGAGGAGTTAGGAACATGCTTGGTAAATATGTTCGTATCAAGGTGACTCATCCGATCCACTCTTACAGCAATGAGCAGGGCTTCACCTATGAGCTTAATTACGGTGAGGTCGAGGGAGCAAAACAGTTCAACGCCTCTGTTAAAGGCGCATTTATTATGGGAATCAATCATCCCGTGCGCAGTTTTGACGGAAGAGTTGTTGGAATCGTCAGATATGACGGCAGTAATGAAACAGATTGGGTAGTTGCACCGAAAAGTACAAGATTCATTAACATCGACATCGCAAACGGTATTGATTTTGCGGTAAAAAACAAGAAGCACACGCTTGAATGTCTTTATGAGCGTTCGTGCGGAGCCGTTGTTTACAGAAACATCGGAGGAATGATTCGCTTCCTGCTGATCAAGAACAGACGGAGTGCCCACTGGGGATTTCCGAAAGGTCACGTAGAACAGGGAGAGAATGATTTTCAGACTGCATACCGTGAGGTTCTTGAGGAAACGGGTATCAGGATAAATATTCATCCTGACTTTGTTACGAAAAGTCAGTACACAATTCAGGGCAAGGTTGAGAAAAATGTAAATATTTTCCTTGCAGCAACTCAGGATACTCAGACGATTATTCAAAAGGAAGAGATAGAAGATTATATTTGGCTCGGCTACGAAAAGGCACTTAACAAGCTGAGGTTTGACAATGACCGCAACATCCTTTCCAAGGCATATGCTTATCTTCAAAATAAAAAGATTATAACGGAGTAAAAAGATGACAGATCAACTGATTCAGTCCATAGTAACTTTTTTTCAGGATAAAATTCCAAACGAACTAACGGTTTTTATTATTTCCTTGCTCCCGGTGTTGGAGCTCAGAGGCGGATTGATAGCTGCGAGACTTTTAAATATGGACGTTATGAGGGCGTTCATCATCTGCTACCTCGGCAATATGCTTCCGATTCCTTTTATTTTGCTTTTCTTGAAAAAGATTTTTGAATTGATGAAAAAGTCCAAGGGACTCGGCAAAATCGTCAATAAAATGGAGAAAAAAGCCGAGAAACACAGACACACGATTGAAAAGTACGGCACGTGGGGACTTTTGGTTCTCGTTGCTATTCCGTTGCCCGGCACAGGAGGCTGGACGGGCGCGCTTGTTGCCGAGATAATGGATATTAAAATCAAGAAGTCGCTTCCGATGATCGCTTTGGGTGTTCTGATCGCAGGACTGATAGTTGGAGCCATTGCCTTCGGACTGTTCGGTTAATTTAATAGGATTTCAACGGGTCGTGGAAACGATCCGTTTTTACGTTTAAGGCATCTCGTGCGGCATTAATTGAAAAAATAATTTTGAATTTTTCATTAAAAATTGTATTTTCTACTTTACAGAACAGCCGTTTTACAGTAAAATATAAATGATATTCAGGGTAGTGGGGGTATTCCAATGTATAAAAGAATCTTGCTGAAGCTCAGCGGAGAGGTTCTTGCCGGAGAGCAGGGACATGGAATAGATTTTGATATGGTGACCGACGTTTGTACATACGTCAAAAAGGTTGCCGATATGGGAGTTCAGATCGGACTTGTTGTCGGCGGCGGAAATTTTTGGAGAGGCAGAAGCAGCGGCACTATGAACCGCACGAGAGCGGATAATATGGGTATGCTTGCAACGGTTATGAATTCGCTTGCACTTTGCGAGGCGCTTGAGCAACTCGGAGTAAAGGCAAGAGTTATGTCCGCAGTCGGTATGCAGCCGATTGCCGAGCAGTATGTTGCCCGTGATGCGGTCGCTCATCTTAATGACGGTGAGGTCGTAATTTTCGGCTGCGGCACAGGTTGTCCGTTCTTCTCAACCGATACGACGGCTGCGCTCAGAGCGGCGGAAATTGAGGCAGACGTTATCTTCAAGGCAACAAATGTTGACGGTGTTTTCGACAAGGATCCGAATAAATTTGACGATGCCGTCAAGTATGATACGCTCACTCATTCTGAGGTGCTTGCAAAAGGTCTTAAGGTTATGGACAGCACGGCGGCTTCGCTTTGCAGGGATAATTCGATCGCCATCCTCGTATTCAATCTTGAGGATCCCGAGAATATTATCAGAGCCGTTAAGGGCGAAAATATAGGTACACTCGTTAAAGAATAAAATATATTTGTGAGGAGTTTTTTTATGAAAGAAGTTTACAGCAATACCAGAGAAAAAATGACAAAGACAGTTTCCGTTCTCGGCAAGGACTATGCCGCAATCAGAGCCGGACGCGCAAATCCCGGCGTGCTTGACAAGGTGCTTGTTGATTATTACGGAGTTCCGACACCGATCAACCAGATGGCGGCGATCTCGGTTTCCGAAGCTCGTATTCTTGTTATTCAGCCGTGGGATAAGTCAACTCTCACTCCGATTTACAAGGCAATTCAGGCTTCTGACATCGGCATCAACCCTCAGAACGACGGTTCGGTTATCCGTATGACCTTCCCCCAGCTTACCGAGGACAGACGTAAGGAAATTGTTAAGGACATCAAAAAGATGGCAGAGGATTCAAAGGTTGCCATCCGCTCTATCCGCCGTGACGCAATTGACAAGATTAAGAAGATGCAGAAGGCATCCGAGATCACGGAGGACGACCTCAAAAACGGTGAAGACGAGCTCCAGAAGATAACCGATGAGTTTATTAAGGAAATCGACAGCGCCGCTTCTGTAAAGGAAAAGGAAGTTATGTCAATATAATCGTGAATACTTACAGGCAGGCTTCACGGTCTGCCTGTTGTTAATAAGGGAGAACGCGTATGAGCGCTTTGATATCAATCATTGTACCTGTTTATAATCAGGAGAAGTATCTTTCGAGATGTTTGGATAGCATATTGGATCAGACATATAAAAACTTTGAGATTGTTTGCGTGGATGATAAAAGCACAGATGGTTCGACAGAAATAATAAAGCATTATGTTCAAAAGGATTCCAGAATAGTTTATTACAGAAACACCGGTAAAGGTGTTTCGTCTGCAAGAAATTATGGAATCGAAAGAGCAAACGGCGAGTACATAGGTTTTGTAGACTCAGATGATTTTATTCAGCCACAGATGTATGAATTTATGCTGAGAGCAATGCAGGAAAACGATTGCGAAATGGTCGCTTGTGGGTATGAAAGAGTTGACAAAGCAGACTACAGGATGTTTGAGTATCATGCAAGAGAATGTAAAACATCTGAGTTTGTTGATTTGTATAATTTTGAAAATATGCTGAATAACGAAATGGTGTTGTCAAGTGCGTGTACAAAACTTATAAAAACAGAGTTTTTGAAAAAAATAGAGGGTCTTTTTGAAGACCATCTAATTGGAGAGGACACGATTTTTTGCGCCAAACTTTGGACAAAAGTAAAGAAGAACGTATATGTGGATGTTCCCTTATACGGATATTTTGTTAATCTTAATAGCACAATCTATAGAACAGATGATTCAATCAAGATAAGTTTGATGGAAAGTCGCTTAGAAGCATATAGGCTGTACAAGAACTACGACCGAGAAACGGCAGCGTATTTTCTGTTTCGTGATGTTGTATGTATGCAAAGATACGTTTGTATGCAGGAACTGAGTGATAAAAGAAGTTATAGAATTATGAACAGAAAATTCTTTGAAGCGGCGATCCCGTTTTTGATGTTAAAAAACATTAAAATGAAAGAAAAATTGTATTATGTGTTTAATTACATTTCAAAGCTATTTATACGGAGGTAGTTCTATGGAAAACAGAAATGTTCCTGAGCATATCGGTATAATTATGGACGGAAACGGTCGCTGGGCAAAGCAAAGAGGCTTGCCTCGTTCCGAGGGACATAAGGCAGGCGCCAAGGTGTTCAAGCAGATCTGCGATTATGCCGGAGAAATCGGAATAAAATATATTACGTTTTATGCGTTCTCAACCGAGAATTGGAAGCGACCTCCCGAGGAGGTTTCGTCACTCATGGATCTTTTCCGTGAATATATGCACGAGGCCGAGGACAGAAAAACCGAAAATCTTCAAAAGGGCATGAGAATGCACTTTATCGGACACCGTGAGGGTATTCCCGAGGATCTGCTCAATCTCTTTGATACCTCGGAGGAGGAGTCGAAGGACGCCGATAAATACGATGTTAATATCGCTATCAATTACGGCGGCAGGCTTGAGATTGTCGACGCTGTTAAACAGCTCGGCGAGAAGATTAAATCAGGCGAGCTTGATCCTGCCGACATAACCGAGTCTGACATTTCGTCTCATCTCTATACCGCAGGACAGAGCGATCCCGACCTTATAATTCGTCCCAGCGGCGAGTACCGTCTCTCGAACTTTCTCACCTGGCAGTCGGCATATTCCGAGCTTTGGTTCTCCGACATTCTTTGGCCGGACTTCACTCCTGCCGATCTCGACA
>ERZ1034844.237-NODE-237-length-31340-cov-15.783091_pt1 | contig 31340 bp, 16 predicted proteins | sample MGYA00520594_ERZ1034844 | MGnify/ENA primary metagenome ERZ1034844 (study PRJEB33766, sample SAMN09781733) | gut metagenome | biome: gut microbiome | host: Homo sapiens | place: Madagascar | study: EMG produced TPA metagenomics assembly of the PRJNA485056 data... | reverse complement strand
TAACAAGCCGCCCGGTGCCGTCCGTTTTTACATCCCACACGGGATAAAATTTTCCTCCGGGTTCGAGTTTTTCTGTCACAGATTCACGCAAAGTATAACATTTTTTTTCTTTATCGTATCCTAAAATATATATTTCATAATTTTTTCCTTTTTCTTCTGGAATTTCCAATGAAAGCGTAGGATATTCTTCCAAATATGTTTTATATGTTTTTGAAAATTCTTCTATTTTATAATTTTTGGTAGATTCCCATAATTTATTTCTTTCTTCAATTGCTTTTTCATTACTTTCAAAAGTTGCATAAATAACAAAAATTTCCGAGTCTCTATCAGCCGTTATGCAGCTTTTATATTCGTCTTCGCTCCAATATGTATTCCAAGATGAGCCCATTTTACCATCCTGAAAAGAGAATCCTTCGGAGGCTAAAGCGGTTTTGAGGTCTTCCTCGGTCAAAACTTTTTGTGTTTTGTTTGTATTGTTTACTGTGTTGTTTATTCTTTGAGAATTAGTTGTTGTTTCTACTGTTTGCTTATTTGAATCGTCTGAATTAGATTTTTCGGTTCCGCAAGCACAAAAAGACAGTAGAATTGCTACGATGCTGATAATGCTTATAATTTTTTTCATAAGTACCTCTCCCTTGAGTTAATTTTCACTATAAATATGTCATATTTTTTAGCGAAATTGAATTTTAAAACAATTTTATTTGCAAATTACTTGAAATTCATGTATATTATATCATATTTATTTCAAAAATCAATAGCGGTGCGAAGATATTGCACAAAAAACTCATCCCCGTCAAGGGGATGAGTTTTTCGTTAACTGCATTTATAAACCCAGAACAATTCTGATTTTTTTGAAATGTATTCAGTTGTAAAAGAGAATAAATGTATTTGGTCGTTTCCTGCTGAGCTATCCGAACCATTAACTGTAGCTACTATGACATGTCCTTTTTCTATACCAACATTTCTTGCGTCTGTATAAAGCACAACATAAACTTCATCTCCTGCTCCAATTAAATCTCCGGCGGAAAGATTTTTAATTCTACTTTCTACATGTCCTTGTTCCTTAAGCGATTTCACACCAAGAGTTCTTCTAAAAGCTTTGGCCTGATAAGTATAACTGGAACTAAAAGCCCGCGATGAAATGTATGCTTTTTTGAGAGTGTTGTTTTCAACTCCGTGAGCTGCTTTATAGAACTGCTGATATTCTTCGACTGCAAATTTAATTCCTGAATCATCGTAGGGTTCGCCGATTCTTTGTATTAGATTTGTAGCAATAGGCACCTTAACAGGAGGAGTACCAACTTTAATAAGGTTTTGTTTCATTCTTTCAATTTCTTTATCGCTGGGACGTGAATTATATGCTCCTGGAAATACAATTTTATAAGCTTCATACCAATCTTCTTTGGTTGATTCTACAGCTCTTGCATAAGCCCCTGTATCTTTCGGGGTTTGATGGCCGATATCACCGGCCCATTCAATTTTCCCTGATGAGTCATATGTAAACCACCCGTCGAAATAATGGTGTTTCCAAAACTTTGAGTAATCCCCTTTAATAGCAAAGATGTCATATGAGTTTGAGGTAAGAGGAACTGGGCTTCCTCCATCATTCAAATCAAACCACCAATTTGGTAATGAATAAGTCGAGAATAAATTGCTTATAACAGTATTAAGAGTTTTTTTGCCCGAACTTTCTTTAGATATATCATCTATAAAATAACTGGTCCATCTTAATGTATCAAGAGGATTGCCAAAGTTGCCTGGGTCAGAAACTGCAGCACCTTTAAGGTCTATTGCAAAATCATCAATAATTGACATTCCAGGCAACGGAAATTTTTCATAATCAAATCTGTCAAATTTAGGGTCTGAAAATGCATTATCATATAAATACTCTGTATTTTCTTTTGGAGTTTGTATATCGAGCGTATGACTTCTTTCGGTTCCTGTTAAAGAATCTACTAAGTTGGTTACTTCGACTTGTGAAGTGGTTACTTCTTTCGGCACTCCAAGATAAGCTAAATCGTTTTTATCTCCTAAGAATAAAGTTACAACAGCGACATTTAAATCAACGTGGCCTGTGCAATAATGCTCAAGAGTATGTCCGGGACAATAGCCCTTGCAATAATTAACGCTTATTTTATGCGGGTCACTTGCAAGGTATCCTTTACAACGCTCGTGTCCTTTGCAGTAATAATAAGTCGTCTTGGTTGTAGTTGTGTTTGTTACCGTATGCCCTTTGCAAGGAGTTTGATAACAAGTTAAACTTACAGTGCCATATGTTTTGCTATAATTATTCGGATATATCTCCCATACATATCTTACGCCATCAACAGTGGCAGAAGAACATGTAAAATCCTTATCGTTAAAATTAATATATCCATTTCGATTAACATACCAACCGGAAGGTGCAGAAGCTTTTACTGTAAGTTGTAATCCCGATGCTTTATATGCATAAATCTTATTTCCCCTAACGGTTATCCATTTTCCTTGTGTGATAGGATTATTTATTGTTGCATAAGTTCTGCCGTCCAAGCTCTTATATGTAGAAAGTTTCCATGTGCAAGTTTGGGAAGACGTTACTTTTTGGCAATAACTGGTTGAACAATACTCTTTACTGCTTGTCGTATGCGAATTAGATATAACAAACGAGCCATAATTGTTGCAACCGGTATGAGACGTTCCTATAACATGATTGTAGGTTTTACCGTTAGCTGTCATATTCGTATTAGAATGATATTTAGTTTCTTTTTCTCCGCATCCGCTTATCGAGTTTAATTTATAATATGTTTTTCTGTTAATTGTTGTTTTTCCGGTTCCGGTATGATAAGCAATTTTTTGCGTGGGCATAGAAACTTTAACATTGTTTTTTTCAGAACAACCTGCATGACAACCGGCACAATAATAAGCCCTGCAAGCCACAACCGTACCGTCAGTTTTTTTATACGCAGTATTGATATATTTCCAGTTTGTACATCCGGAAGGCGTTGGGACGGCCGTATTGTCACCATTTGAATAAAAGCGTATTGTTGCCGTTTGACCATTTGGTAAAGAAATAATATTTTTGTTAACATTTTCGGAAGCAATCTGATATCTCCATTTTCCGTCCGAACCCAGAGTAGGAATTCCGTTTGCTAATATTTTATTCGTAATTTCTTTATTACTGTTTCCCTGATGGTATGTCATAATGTGTTGACTGCAGCCAATAGCACTGTATTCAACGATGCCGTTTTTTATTGTGTAATGAGTTTTGTTTGTTGCCGTATTATATGTATAATTATAATCTACTCTTCCGCTTTGCTTATCGTTTCCATTTTTAATATCCGTTCTGACTTTTTTACTGCTATCGTAAACATTAGCTCCGCCATTATTACATTTATAATCATAAGCGTTTTCATAACATTCAGAGCTTGGCAAATTTGAAGAACAGGAATATACATATCTATTATCTCCGTAAGATTCTTTGTCTTCTGAAGGTCGCATTGCGGAATATGAATAAGTATCAGAAACATTTCTCGGCGCATAAGCAACCATGTGTGAATAGTTCCATAGCTTTTCTACATAGCTCTTATACAATCCTTTAGCATGGAAATCTTCACCAATCCAAGCATTTGCCATAGCGGCAATATCTTTTGCATTGCTCTTAAAGCCAATTTCCTTAGCATCTCCGTTATAATACGAATAATAAATACCTGTTTGAATTTTATTAAGAGTAGTGCCTAACCGTTTGAGATGGAGATATTCATCTTCTTTAGGGTCATAAAAGGACTTGAGCTCATCTTCATTTTCTTCTTTTATAGAGTCTTTTACAGCCTTTATGATTGTAGGTTCTTCATAGTATTTTTCAATGTAATATTTGAAGGCAGAATCAAGATTTATTCCAATTTCAACACTGTTGTATGTCAAAGAGTCTTCAACCGACATATCAACGCTTTCGTCTTGTATGTTTTCTCTTGTATCAGCCGTATAATTAACAATGGAATAAACTCCTTCAAGAGCTGCATTGGCAAGTCCTAACCCAATTTGCAGCAGAACAATGACTCCAATAGCAATTGCACCATATTTTATAATAGGTATAATGAGTTTCTCCATTATTTTTTGTTTTACCTTATTAACGAAACCGGTAATTGCTTTAAACGGTTTTAATACGACGCCTAAGGTTTTACTTATTTTTCTATTAAAGCGTTTAAACCCATTGCCAAATCTGCGCAACCCCTTTGGCGTTTTTCTAAATCTTTTCGGCATACGCTTCGAGACTTTTCCTTTTACCTTATTTATACGATTTCTGCGATTGCTTTTTCTAAGATGTTGCTTTTGAGCTTTTTTCTGTGCTCTTTTTAAAATTCTCGCTTCCTTGGCATCCATTCGAGCAAATTTTCTCTTAAAGTATCTTGTGTTTGCAAGCCTATTTCTTAAAGACCCTAATTTGCCGTTTTCAAGGAATTGTCTAAAGGCAGCTTTATTTGTCGCTTTCATTACCCTTAAGGTTTGAACAAATTTTATTGACATATGAACAGTTCTATAAGCATTATAAGTCGCATATAAACCGTCGCCTAATGCCTGCCCCCTAAGCTTAAAGACTGCTTTTCTGAGCATGAATCCAGACATATCTTTAAGCCGCCCGATTGCTGCACTTAGCTTTGATTTCTTATCAAGTAAAGTTCTCAGCTTAAGGGTTTGCGAAAGAAGATTTCGCATTTCACTATTTTGTGGAAGCCTTTTAAGCAATAGCTCTATTTGTTTGTTGCTTAATTCAGCAATATTTACCGCTTGTCCCAAAGCATCATTTATTTTAATATTTTGTCCTGCGATACTTAACTCGGAAAGAAGCGCTTGTATTCCTTCTTTTGTGTCAAGATTTGCAAAATTAAGAGCCTCTGCCCTGTATAATAAAGAACTTAATTCTGCCGGAACTGTAATTTTATTAGTATCAAAATAATTAAAGATTTGGGCGATTTCATATTTATCTAATGACGCAATATCTCTTCCGCCGAATCCTGCTTTTTCTAAAAGAGATTGACTGTTTTTTGATAACCGGCTAAACGGATTAATTCCTATACCATTTAAATATTGCATAGCCGTCAAAGTAGATAGAGTTCCTTCAGACAAGCCTCTTAATTGCAGCATAGCTCGAAAAAGGTCTTTTTCACTCTCAGTTAGTGTTCGGCCTTGAAAATTTCCCTTAACCAGAGCCTCTTTTAAAGATTTATTTGTAAATCTTGTAATATCGACTTTGAGTTCATTTTGTGACAAGGTTTTTATTTGTTTGTTTAAAGCTCTTCTGTCTTTTGCAGAATGAAAATCAAACAATCTATCGCCATTTGATAATTTGATTTCTGAAGAACCCATATCGAGTAAGGTTTTTTTGTTAAGCGCTCTTAATTCATCTTTAGCGTTTAAAGCAGCCCCAACATTTGACAAGGTCCATATAGCGGAGCCTCTGCCTAAAAGATATTTATACCCGCTACCCAAGTAAGTCGAATTAAGTTCTTGCGCTGGCATTATATGCCACATAATATTTGAAGCAACTTTGCCTAATGCATGTTTTCTCTGCTCTTTGATTCGTTCTGTAGCTCGTAATCCTTTAACAACGGTTCCGTCTCCGGCAAAACCATATTTATTATATACTATTTCCATCTCAGCATCTAATCTGCCGGAAGTGTAAAGTTTATAAATACGATTTGCGTCTCTCATTAAATCTGCAGAAAGAGCATCGACATTATTCACTTTTTTGCCTTGTATCCCTTGATTGGCTTTTCTTGTTGATTTTACCCAGGCTGGGTCAAGATAAAATTGTGCATTAGTTGAAGTATTAAATCTTACTTCATTTAGTTTCCTGTTTCTGATTCCTGCCTGAGCTAATCTTGCTTTTTTTGCAAGCTCGCCCTTTAAAACGGAGTCGTCATATCCCTTAATGTCCGGAGCATATCCTTTAAGTGTTATCGCTCCTCTTTTGCTGTTAGCATTCCAAGTTATATTCATTGTGCCGTCAGCATTAAATGATACCAATCCAAGATGTTTTCTGCCGAATCGGTCCTTTTCTGTGAGCGTCATCATAGTCGCTTTGGTATGAATGTTTTCAGCGGATAACTTTTTGTAAATCTTTTCCTTGCTAAATCCATCAATTGTGCCTGTAACAAAAACGCTTTTTCTTATATCTCCCGGCCCGTTTACGGTATCATAAGAAGATTTTATAGTAGCGTTGTTATCTATTGTTTCGCTATTTGGTAACATATTAGGAACAATTCTATTAATTTTTCGTTGGGCAAACGAGGCTCTTTCATATATCTCTGCAGCCGCACCGTTTTGAGCTGTGGAAGCCTGTCTAAGCTGTTTTGCAATATCGGGACGGTCAAATTCAATAGAGACCGCTATATCTTCGATTTCTTTTGCATGTCCTTTTAAAACGTGCGTATTTTGAAGCAACTCTTGAACCTGCTCAACAGAATACTTGGACATTTCATTAACTGATTTAGCACCAAATTGTTTTAAAATAGACTGTCCACTATCATCTGTTGTATTCAAATTTCGAGATAAATCTCTGATTCTTTTTGCCGTCTCAGGGTAACGTTCTTCTATTGCACTTGCAACCGCTTCTGCATCCGATGCCTTACCTTTGATAAATCTTTCCGGATTTTTAAGGAGATATTCGCCTGTTGTATTGTTTACTCCTCTGTAAATATCTGCTACATCACCGTTTAATTGTTTCGATAATTCACGGATTTTAGCCGCATTTTCAGGATGCTGTTTCTCAATTGCAGATGCTATAATTTCAGCATTTTCCGCCTTACCTTCTATATATACAGATGGATTATTTATTAAACGAGCTCCATCAACAATCAGATTGCTATTAGTTGATTGAGAAGCAAGGACAATTGCAATATCTCCGTTTATGTCTTTCGAGATACTTCTAAGCTCTTTTGCCAGTTCGGGATGCGACACTTCAACAGAGGTGGCGTATATCTCTACTTCTTTTGGCTTGGAAAAATCAATTGCTATTGGTTTAATATCAACAGCTTCTGTTGCCGAACCCAACTTATTTGAAAATGGTTCTTTAACCCTTGTAGAGGTTGTTGTGCCTTTTTTAAACTGAGAAAAAACATCGGGAGACGGTCCCGCTTCTCTGTTTGCGGTGTGACTTCCATTTATGTTCGCCGCACTGCCTAAAATACTTTTATTTCCTACCCCTTGAGCAACTCCGATGGTTTTCTCTGTTCCGTCCGTTGGAATAATTGTTTTATCTATAGCCTTTTGATTATCGTTATACTTTTCTTTAATAAAAGAAGGAACAAAATCCGGATTCTTTTTAATTTGGTTTACAGAAAATTTTTGATAGGCCTGTTCTTGTGAAGTAGTGCTATCTACAATCGTTTTCTCTGCTTTTTTTGCGATACCTGCAGAAACATCCTTTAAAATGTGAATTTTCGAATCGTTGCTTTTATTAGTAGATACAGTTTCTGCTTGAACATCAGACGAATTATATTTAACTTGTGTTACCTTTTTTATAATTTCTTCTGCAACAACTCTATTTTGATACTCGGCGTTGTTCTCAACAACAGAAAAATTGCTTTCACAAACTTTGGCTAAATCTTTTGTAGATACATTTACTCCATTAACCCTGACAGAAGTAATGTTGTTTTCGAGTAACTCATTAAGAATTCGCGGATGTATTGTTGGCACCGCAGGAGGAATATATGTACCGTCTTTAATTTCTCCTCCGTTTTTTACGCCGACAGCAAATAAAACTTTTTGGTCGTTTCTATCTTGGTTTTCTGAGCTATTCGGCAGTTTTTCAACACGAGAACCCTTGCGATAAGCTTCGGAAATATCACCTAAGTAAGTGCCTACATCATTAGAATTATAAATAACCTTTTCGGTCGTTTTGCCTGAATTGTCGGTATTAACAATTTTAACAGTAAATCCATTTGCTCCCGCATGATTTGCAGTGGAAGTAGTTAATTCATCAATTGCCTTTTGTGATAAAACAATTCCGGATGAAACATAAGCTGACTGCATTCTTGTGTTAAAACTATCATATGGGTCATTTGTACGAGTTGCTTTCAATGTTCCTTCAACAGGTATAGATTTTGACAAAACATCGTTTTTAGCCTCAAAAGTCATATAAGACCCATCGGCTAAAGGAACATTAATTTTGTATGATTGAAACGTTTCATTTGTAGGTAATGTAGTATGGCTATCATTAGCAACCGTATCTTTTGCAACCTTGGAATCTTTTTTGCCTGCGGTTGTGACAGTAGGAGTTATTGGCTCTTGAGAAGATGATTCAGAAGACGAACGTGAAGAAACCGAAAAATCGCTTTCTTTATCAATAAAATCATTCGTTGTGCCGTTTTTTCGGGAACTCTGCTGCGGGCGGTTTGGTCCTTCCGCTGCTTTTATTTCGTCAACAAAAATAGATTGGGACTCTTTTGTATTTTTATTTTCATATTCTGTTTTACCTACAGAAGTTCCGGTAAAAGTATATCCCAGTTCGTCCTTATTGACTGCTTTTTTCTCTTGATAACCATCTGACCTTATTTCAGCCTCTCGTTTAGCTTCAGTAGCTTTCTTGTTTTCTTTTTCTTCATAAGCTATTTCGTCATAACGTTGCTTTTCAGAGGTAAAATTATCATCCGAAGAATAGCTATGCGACTTATTTAAATCAGATTTTGTCTGTGCAGTCCTTGACTCACCCGATTCACTCTCTGAATATACGGAAGGGTCGCGAGCGGTCGGAATTTCTCGGCTTGCATTTTCTTTTCTGTTATAAGAAGATGTATCAAGTTTTTCTTTGGTTGGTTCAAGCTGAGACTCTGCATTTTGATAATTTAACTCTGCCTTTTTTTGATTTGTTGTTTTCTCCTTTATGTCGTCTCGTTGCAAAGTCTTATCAGAATAAGATGGCGGAGAAGTCCTACCGTCATTTGTAGAGTTTGATTTATTATCCGATGAATCAGTCGGCTCTGTTTTACCTATTTCCGTGCCGGTAAACGTAAATGTTCCGTCATCATTTCTGAGTTTTGGCTTTTCCTCCGTTTTTACGGTTTCATGCGATTTATGTCTTTCTTCCTCATATTCTTTTTTTCTCTCGACTTCTTCTTTTATCCTTTTGACCTTGTCTTCACTAACGGAATTATTATGCGACCTATCTTTTGCAACATCCGAAGATTTTGGAACAGAATAATCCGTCGCTTTATTTTGACCGTCCTTGGATTTATCTACATTTGGAACAGAAGAAGATTCTACGTATTTATGCTCTTCAACGTTTGTAATTTGGGGAGATTCCACTGTTTTATACGTTTCTTTATCTAAAGATATGGATTTTTGCTCACTACCACCTTTAGGCGAACTATATTCTTCTTTTCCTTCTGTTTGTGAGGAAACAGCAATAGGTTCCGTGGTTTCCTGTTTAATTTTTTCCTTATAGACCGAGCTTGAAGCACTTTTTTCTACCTTGAAAGTTTCAGATTTCGTTTCATCATATGTATTTTTTGAATTTTCTTCTGTTATATGTTCTGTTGAAACGAAAGCAGGCGCAGTTGGAACTGAAGTTTCTGAGAAGACTTTTTCTGCCTGAACCTTTTCTGCAGCTTTTAGCTCAGCCTCTTTTTTGAGCGATTCTTCTTTTCTTAATGCTTCTTCTCTTTTTTTACGTTCCTGAGCTTTTTTCTTTGCTTTTTGTTTCTTCTCAAGCTGCTCGTCGTAATCGTCATATTCCCACTCATCTTCCTCAAATTCATCCTCGTTTTTTGTTTCAGAGGAATCTTTCTCTGGCTGAGTTCCAGTGTCTTCTTCAATAATCTCATCATTGTTGAGAAGTTCTAATTCATCTGCCTCTTCAGCTTCAAGTTGAGCATCAAGTTCAGCGATAGCCGATTTAATTGCTTCAATATCATAAATTAAGTTTGAAGCAAATAAGTATGCTTCATTTTTTCTTACTTCATAGAAATCATCTTTTTTTATAAGACCACGCTTAGCTAAGTCATTAAATGCATTTACGGGGACGGATGCAAAACTACTGTCTCTATCTACTAAAGCCTCTTTCAGCTCAGAATCAGTATAATATCCCCTTGTATTCTTGTATTCTGTTAAGCGAGAATCAAATATATCTTCATTTTCAATATAGTAGTCGATGTTATATGTTTCATCGCCCACCTCATTTGTGACAGATGGAATAAACCCTCGGCTTATCATTCCGTCAATAATGTCGTTTGATAAACCGTGGGATATTTCGTATTTATTTAAAAGTTCTTTTTTAAACTCAGTTTTTGTAAGCATCTGCATAAAACATCTCTCCTATCTTTTGTTTTACTCTTCTGCTTTGTTTTTCTTTTGCAACAATATAAAGAACACTATGCATATAATTGCGACTAAAACAGTAACAGTTATTGCCGGAATCATATACGGATGCTCTTTTATTGGGTTTTCTTCAGTATCCGCAGTAGTTGTTTCTGCTGGCTCTGTTGTCTTTAAATAAGATATAGAAGTATTTTGCGAAGTATCTTCTAACGTTGTGGAATACTCTCCTGTTATTATAGGGAACAATGTTGGCGATTCAGGTTTTGTCGTTTGAGTTATTTCAGTTGTGGTTTTCTTTGTGGTTGTAGCCGTTGTTGTATTTTGTTTAATTATTTTTGAGTCTCCAAAATTAACAACAATTGCAGTTGCTCTATCTACAACGATATCTTCCGACTCCGATTCAAAAATCATATCCGCTCTACCGTTCATTCCTACATCGAGTACGCTATAAGTGCCTTTGTCCAGCCATACCTTATCTGAAAAATTATTGTATGGATATAAAGTATAACTATAACTCTGACCTGTATGATTATTAACAATAGTCAAATACGCCGAGTCATAGTCTGTGTATTCGAAGCTTTTATCTGGAATTAATAAAATTGTTACAAGATATCGGTCGGCTGCCTGAACAGGCATTGGTAAAGCTGTTAAAATTAATGCTGTTAAACATATAACCACCCCAATTATCTTCTTCATAAGTTTAATGGTAGACATACCCCGTTCTATCTGTCGGTTTGTAGTCGTCATCTTCGTCATCATTGTCATCATCCTCATCATCTTCGTCATCATCAGCAAAGTCTGCAATGTATCTATCGCCATCTATAAATTCGGCGTCTCTGTCGTCCCTACCGTGTTCACTGCTTGTATAACTATTGCTTTGGTCGAATTCTTCCGCTGTTTCTTTTGCTTTTTCAAAGAAATCTTCTTCAAGGTCGGACTCTAAGAAAGAAACATTTTCCGAAAAGAAAGCAATTCGTAATGTTCTGGAATCTTCTCCGACCGCTTCAGGCTCAAGCGCCCACATAATAGGATGAAGAGCAGTAATATAATACTGTCCGGACAACTCTAACGGAAGAAAAGTTAAAAAGGCTACTGCCTCAGATGTATCGGTGTTTTTGTCTGTTTCCTCAAGATATCTTTCGAGTGTTCTGAAAAATACGCTTAAGGTTTCAGATTTTTCTGAAATAAACTTCAAATTAACCCATGTAATATCGTTTCCGATAATAATACTTACAATCGGCTCTGTAGAGCTAAATTCAGCAATAATCTGAGGTTCTTCCATAGTGTTTGACATATTGTATTTGTGAGCACCAATAACAGAAATTGCCTTGCTCTTTCCGTTAATGTCTTCTCCGCACGTAGCGTCTTTAATTTCTTTTAATGTAATTGACATAATATCACCTCGTTATTTTTTAGGAATTTTCACTATCCTTATTATAAATATGTTAGATAGCTAAAGAAAAAGGAGCCAAATTTATGGCTCCAATATTTCCGTTTAAGTGTCTCCGCTTTCAATACCGATTAACTTCTTTTGAATTTCCGCATCATCCATTCTTGATGTCATAGCAGCAAATGATTTTGTATCAGTTGGGAATCTATCAATGAATGGAACAATTGATTTACCGGTATAAAGAAGTCCTTGACCTGCATCAGCATTTGTTATGTAAGACAACTGAGCAGCACTGATGTTAAACATTTTCGCAAGGTCCTGTTTATCATTAGGGGCCTGATTAAGCATCATAATGAAATCACTATTTGAAAGCATACTACGAGCTTGCGGACTAATAAGCAAGTCTTCAACGTTCTGGGTAATTCCTGTCGGAACACCACCCCATTTACGAGCTCGTTTAAATATCTGCTGTAAGAAAGAAGCCGATGTTTCTGTTTGAGTAAGCAAATAGAATTCGTCGATGTAGAACCATGTTCTTTTACCTTTTTTCTTATTTGAAATTGTTTTGTTCCAAACGTCGTTTAAACATACCTGCAAGCCCAATTCTTTAAGTCCGCTTCCGATATCTTTAATGTCATAAACAATAAATCGAGAATGAGTATTGACATTTGTTTTATGGGCAAAAGTATCCAAAGAGCCTGTTACAAATCGTTCAAGAGCAAGAGCTATTGTTCTTGCCTCTCCTTCTTGCTGAGAAAGAATCTCATTATAAAGGTCGCGCAGAGTCGGCATGACATTTGGGTCGCACGTACCAAGTTCGGGATGGTTCTTCATATGTTCCAGATATGGCTGATATACCCTACGAACACAACGGTCAATAATTGAATGCTGCGTAACGGATAGTCCATATCTACCACCAAGAATCGTCTCACACAAAGAACAAATAAAGTCAGCTTTTAATGTTACCGGGTCTCCTTCGTCAGCATAATCAAGGTCCATATCAAGAGGGTTGATAAATATCTTAGTGCCCGGCGCAATTTTAATAACTTCTCCTCCAAGCAACGCGGCTAAAGGAGCATACTCACCTTCAGGGTCAATAACATATATATCTGCGTTTGTATTCAACAAAGCACTCAAAATTTCTCTTTTTGCAGAGAATGATTTACCTGAACCCGGAGTTCCAAGAATAAATCCGTTTGAGTTTTTAGATTTTGTTCTGTCAAACAGAAGCAAATTGTGAGATACTGCATTAAGCCCATAATAAAAACCACCACGATGGTTTAATTCCTGTGCCGAATAAGGAATAAATAACGATGCGGATTCTGTTGTAAGTAGGCGTTTAATATATACTTTATTGTTGCAAAGCGGTAATGACGTGTCAAAACCAAGCTCTTGCTGTGTTGTTAATTTTTTTAGCGTTACAAGATATTTCTGAGCAATAGTGGAAATTTGTTCTGACTGCTTATCAAGCTGTTCTTTGTTTGAAGCAAAGTGAGTAACAACAAGAGTCACATAAAAAAGTTTTTGATTTCGAGAAGTCATATCTCCAAGAAGTTTATCTGCTTCATTTTTAGCCTGCATCAGCGATGGAGAAATAAGGTCTGCCGAATATCCGCTTCTTGTTGCTTTCTTTTGTGCATCAACGACGTTTGCATCAATATTGGTAATCTGATTTCTAATAAGCTTCATAGCTTTATCTTGTCGCATAGATTCAAAATGTACTGAAGTTAACATATTACAAGCAACATCATTAAGCTCTCCGATAAAATCAGTTGACAAAAATGATGGCAAATTATGTAAATACATCGTTTGCCCGTATTGGTCGTCCAATGTAAAGAAGTCTCCATTAAACACAATGTCGGTTGGCGCAATAACATCTTTTGTTGTTAAACCCTGTTTACGCAAAGTATTAGTATCAAAAGAACTAACTTTATGTCCATTGATTTCAGTGGTTACGCTTAACGGAGTTGTTGTAGCCGGGTTATATATGTTATAGAGGATGGAAAGTCTTTCCTCTAATGTCATTGGCACAGTATCCGACCCGCTGATTTGTTTCAAAGCGTTTGAAACCTCAGCATCCAGTCTTGAAAAAACCGTTTGTGCCGCTTCAATATTTTCTGCCTCAATAGATACAGTAAGATATTTTTCACGAACAATGTTGTTTTTACCTTCGGTAATTTTCTGAAGCAACATAGCGTTTTGTTCTTCTCGATATTCGTCAAGTCCATCTCCGCGATATTTCATAAGAACCGATTCATTGAATTCTTCCTGTGAAATATTTTTATTATATATGGTTACTTCTGCTTTGACGTCGCTACCAAACATATTAAGCATATCTCCATACTTAAGAAAGATATAATCTTGGTCCGATTGCGATGCAATTTTAAAGTTTACATCGTCGAGCTTGTAGCATTTTGTAAAACATTTTGGATTTGTTTCAATAATACCACCGTCATACGCCGCAACATACGGAATTGTTTTTTGTGCTGTGTTTGGAGTTTGTTTTTTTGTCTGTGTTGATTTCTTTGCATCTTTTTTTGTATTAAAAAATAAACTCATTTCTTTTTTCCTCCTTTACTCTTTGACGGAGCTTTTGACTTTGATGCAGTTTCCTTTGCTTTTTCTTCATTTATCATTTCTTGTTCGAACTTTTCATAAAGATTTTCAACTTTATATTTTCGATGCTTCGGGGGAATAATTGTTGTATATAATTGTGATACGAAATACTTTTCAAATTTCATCCCGTATGGTTTATATGCCGCAATTAGCGCCCAAGGCACATCAAAAATAAGCGGAATAACAACACGCAATCCACTATCTGTAAATTTATTAAGTATTGCGTATCCGAGTAAACTTGTTGCAACGATTCCGATAGTACATATAAGTAATCTTTTTGTGAATGGTCCTATAAGTTTGGGTTCAAAGTCCTTTATATCGCTTGGAATTTCTACTTCAATCATAATTTACGCCTCCATTATCCAGCTATGTCATTAACTATTGATGATACTTTTAACATTGCTCCAATTACGGAAAATCCTACAATTATTGGCCAAATAGCCTGTACAACTAATCCTCCGGCTAAAGTTGTAGTGCTTCCGACTACACTGCTGGCAGAACTCATAAGCATTTGCCCTATAAAAACAACAGCATACATTGCAATTCCTTGTAAAGATGCAGCGAATAGTTTTTTTACATATCTAAAGCCGGGACTGCCCATTCCGTGTGTGAAAACATCCGATGCCCCGATGGGGAAAAACATATATCTTACCCCAACTTCAAGAATACGACCGGCTAAAAGAGCAAAAATAATAATTGTACAAATCTTCATCATTAAGGCAGAGAGAATAAGAGGAATCATTGCGCCTATACAACCAAATATGTTCGCATCCTTAATATCTTTATAGACATTAACAAACATTTCGTCTAATTTTGTGTATTCAGTTGATGATGTTGTAAAAGCATCGGAAAGAGTATATGTAATTTCATTAGCAAGATTAATCACGCTTTTTGCAATCTCTCCTCCCTCACTAATAACAACTGCCGCAATAGTAAATTTTATTACAAGCTGTAAAAAAAATTCTCCTGTTATATGTCCCTGAGAAGATTTTTCAATAAGTTCTAACATGCACCATAGCAAGGCAAGTCCTGCACCTACTGCCGCGATACTATTATAAGCTGTTTGCAGTGTTCCCCAATATGGAGCCTTAATAGGGTCAGTTTCTATTATGAGTAAATCCTTTTGAAAAGCTGTTAACCCTCCACCATAAGCGGAATAGGCCATATCTAATACAGCGGCTCCAAAAACTCGATTTCTAAGGTCTGAAACAGGATATTCAGTACCATTAGTTATATAGGTAGCGCTTGTTCCACTTCCTTGTTTTGTCACAGCCGCATTGCTCTGTATAAAGCCCTGCCCTAAAACTATTACTGCCAAAACAACAACAATTAAGCAGGTCACAATTTTTCGTATTAAGTTTATTATATTTTCAAGTTTTCGTTGAGAAAACAAGTTGTTTGAATATAGGGCTAATCCCATTTAAATCACCTCTTTATTATAAGGGGTAGCTCCGCCCCGATTATACAGAGCGGAGCCTTAAAGCTTATGTAATAGTTTTGTAAAATAGTTTTGTAAAAACCCGATTCTTTTAGATGGCGGGTAGTTTACATAATCAGCATTACAGAAGCGGAGTGTACATTCCGGTCATCAAGAATCCTGTACCGAGGGAGAATCCTGCCAAACCTGCAACTTGGTTTGCGAGAAATTTAATACCAATAAGAACCGCAGCAACAACAAGCAGCATCATAGCCTTTGACTTTGAGTCTGCATCTTCGTTCTTAAAAGCAAGAGTAAGCTGACCAACAGCCCAGACAGCTAACAATACGCCAACGCAAACAAAAATATCTACGGCATACGCAAGGAAAGTGCCAACGATTTCTTTTATCTTCCTATCAGCCGCAAAAGCATTAACCATAAACGGCACGGCTGTCATGGCACCGGTAGCGATTGCCGCACCGATTTTCTTAATTTTGTCTTTCTTCTCCATAGTACGGAGAGTTTTAATTGAATCCTTCATTTGAAGTATCCCCTTTCATATAAAATATTTATATATAAAAGCATGACAGAGACGGCTATCATGTTTTTATGCAAAGAATTTTGCTGCAAAATCATCTATTTCATCAGGCATTGATTCTGCAATTTGTTTTGTTATTTGAGCTCCTAATGGCTTCTTATCATCACCATTTGAACTGTTTGCCTGCTTTTTCTTTTGAATTTCATTAACAACCGCTTTAACATTTTCTTCATCAACACTGTTTAAAATTTCATTGATAAATGCCTCTTTAGCCTTTGTATCTTCTTCAGGGTCATCAATCTTTACCGTGTCAACAACTGAATATCTGTCAAATAATTCGATTGCCTTATCAGGGTTTCTGTTTTTAACAAATTCGTCAAGAGGAACTTCTTTTGTGTAAAGTGCCTTACCTCTTAAAGCAGCTTCTTTAAGCTTTTTATATCTTGCAGCGTGAGCTTCAAGAACAGAATTTGATTTATTTACAGAAACCAAACTGTTGTCGAGTTTATTTATGTATCTTTGAGAAATATCCGCATCTCCGGTTAAATGATAATTCGGATGCTTTGGATAATCGTATTTTTTTGTAAAGAATGGGTCGAGAGAACGAATTTTGATGATACACATAGAGTTGTCCATATTACCAACTTCGTCCGGATTCATAAGCTTTCTTTGCGTTCTTTGATAGTTCAAAGAGGAACTGCTATTTTTACCTCTGGACCGTCCTTCATTTCTTGTTCTGATTGTTTGAGTTCCCATAATATTGGAGATATACTCCAGTGTCGAATACTCCAGTCCTCCGAGGAAAATCATTGAATCGCAGTTACCGATGATTGTTTCCCAGTCTTTTTCGTACAATGCCTTAATCTGCGCTAAATTCTGAATAATAATTGAACATGAAATTCCATATTTTCTCATTGTTGCAAGTTTTTTAGTAAACTGTGGGATTTGTCCAATATTAACAAACTCATCAAGCAAGAATCTAACTTCATGCTTAAAACTCTTGTCTTGTTCAATAAGCTTATTGCCTTCAAAATAAAGAGTTTCAAAAAGCTGAGAATAAAGCATTGAAACAAGGAAGTTGTATGTTTCAGAAGCCTGAGGAGTAATAACGAACAAAGCTTTTTTACCATCACCGGTTCCGATTGATGCCAAATCAATGGTATCAACATTCGTTAAGTTAGCTACTGCCTGAAGGTTAAAAACCTGAAGACGGACACCACAAGAAATCAAAATAGACTTTAAAGTTTTACCTGCGCCCATTTTAAAGATGTCATATGATTTAACAGCCATCGAACTGGGGTTTTCTGCTTTCAACTTGCTAAACATTACATCCAGCGGAGATTGTCTATCAGGGTTGTTTTCATCTACTTCAGCAAGTCTTAAAAGCTCCATAACTGAACCGAAATTCTGTTCTTCAGGAACGCACTTTTCGATAAGATAGAAGCAAAGAGCTTGCAAAAGAGCTGTTTCTGATTTTACCCAGAATTGGTCGCCGCCTTTTGTATTTGGCGGAGTTGTATTAACAATTAAACAATCTATCATTGTTAACACATCTTCGTCTTTGCGTATATATTTAAAAGGGTTATAACAATGTGATTTATCCATTTCAACTAAGTTAAAAACCCTTATTTCATAGCCTTGATTTTCAAGGAATGTACCCATAGACGCAAGCATTTCGCCCGCAGGGTCTGTAACTACATAATTACAATTTGCTTGTAAAATATTTGGCTTAACAAAGAAACGAGATTTACCGGAACCGGAACCACCAATAACAAGAACATTGTTGTTAAAGCGGGTCTTTTTTGTGTCCATATTAAGAAACACATCATTAGACAAAATCATATTGTTTGGTCCATTGTGGTCTTTCGTTCCTTTTGGGTCAGTATATCTTTTGTTATACTTATCCATATCGGAATACCATTTTGCAGAACCGGATTCTTTTCCGGGCATATCAACATGGTTTTTTTGCTGATTAACATATAGCGCCATCACGATAAATGCGACAACTATTGTTAATAAACCTATATATTTAAATGCTGATGCACTTAACGGAAAAATATCAAACGGATTTGAAAACAAATTTGAAAATCCATGTGAAAGGACTTTTCCAAAATCGGCAGTAGGATGCCTTGCTTCATATTTTCCCATTTGTCCCGAAAGCAATAAAATAAAGATATATCCTACAATTCCGGCTCCGATATAGAACGATTTATTTGATTTTTTAGGTCCCATATCATCACCTACTCAAGTTCATCGAGACTTGTCCTTTCCTCATTTGCAAAATTAAGCTCAGAACTGAGGTCTTTGATAATTTCATCGGGAGTCCTATTTTCATTGCTTTTTATATCAACTTCCATTTCTTCAACTTTTGCATCTATAATTGAATCTCTTTCATTAAGATTAAGTTGGACAAATTTATTGAACTCTTCTTCTGATAAAACAGCCGGATTATTCATCTCAATCACGTTTTGTGAAATATTAAGCCAAGTGCTCTCCTTAAAAACATTTCCCTCAATCGGATTGTTTTTTGAAGCCATCGGAATAACTCTTCCGTCTGCTTTTTCTTCTAAGACAGTAAACTTATTTGGTTCTATCTTTAAAAATTTCCCATACTGAGAAGAAGCCACATAAAGGGTTTCGTTGTTTTTTACACTTCTTTCGATGTCTTTAAATATCTTTTTTTCGCGTTGAATCTTTTTCGATAATTCTGCTCCCTCCGGCGTACACATATATCCGGCGGCATCTTTAACGCATTGCATAACCTTTTTGTCATCTATCGAAGAAAAACTAATTGAATGAGCTCCATCTCTGGCAATTGTTCCTACGAAAGCCACCTTATATTGAGGTAGTTTTTCGCATAAGACGTGATATTGGAAATCAGACAGTCTCTTGAGTGGTCTGATTTTGGCATTTTCTACGGTTGCATTAATATTTTTTAGAGTTTTCATATCCGTCTGAAAGTTTTTACAGTCATTATAGAGAGAGTTTTCTAACGTTCTCATCTTTGCGGATTCTCTTGGGTCGTAACAAACCATTAGATTCCCAGTTTTACTATCTTTACAAACAACAGCGTTAATGTGTTGCTGCTTTATCGCCGCAGATAATTCGGGCTGTAAATACCTATTAAATTCCACGACTTTAAATCCTTTAGCCTTAAATTGTTCAACAGCCTTTTCAGACATCGGCTTATCTAAAGTGCTCATCTGCTTTGTTGCAAGCGGATTAGAAGAACTCAAAAATCCTTCTTGATATAACTCCTCACGCTTTTTGTCTGTCAAAACATAGGCCGCTTTAAAAACTCCTTCTAAAAAAGTTAAGTAATTATTTACTCTGCTTAATTCAAAACTGTTCAACGGTAATCACCTCCCGATTTCTTAATTCAGTATAAATATGTTAGACGAGTCGAATTTTTCGCTTGTTTTGTATTTCCCAAGCAAATTTTGGCTTCTATTTGTTTTTTCACTTTAAATATGTTAGATGAAACAAAAAAATCGCAAAAAAAAAGCGCAGAGCAAAAACTCTACGCTTTAAAACTTATTCCATTATCCAACGAATCTTTGAAAGGTCATTACGAAGTCCTTCTACATCAACATTAAAAGGAACGTGAATAGCTTTTCCGGTTCTCCAATCAATAATGCTTAATGACTTGCCGTTTTTTGTGTCTTTATATGCTTGAATAACTTTATTAACGGATTCCTTGATATTTGAGCCTATTGGGGACTGAATAATTTCCGGCTTATCCTGAACTTGGAATGGATAAACTTTTTTAATCAGAAACTGGGTTCCGAACTCATCTTCTTTGATATTTCCATAGAAAGTAAAAATACCATTCTCGGTGAGCTGTTCTCCAAATCTATCAAAGTCATCAGGAAACATCACTGCCTTAATAGAATCTTTTCCGTCCGTCAGAGTAAGTGAAAGCATTTCGCGACCCGCTTTGGTTACTCTTATGTCAAAGTCAGTCGCTAAAGCAACAGCTTTACCGTTTGTTCCATTTAAAACAGATTTAATGGTATTAGTTGTTTTTACAACATCCATCGGATGGCCGGAAACATACTGTCCGAGCAATTCCTTTTCATCGTTCAACTGTTGTGTTCGATTAGAAGAAATCTTTTCATATTCGACATCATCAAATTCTGCTTTAAGTTTGTTCAATGTGTTTTTTGCTCTTTCCAGACGCTTTTCGTCCGTCAAAGCCTGAATATCAGCTTCTTTCTTTCTGATACTTTTGAGTAAATCAAGAAGTTCGGGAAGAGCCGCCAATATGGACGCACGGTTACCAAATGAATCAAAAGCACCAACCTTAACAAGATTTTCAACAATCTTTTTATTAACGTTAGTTCTTAAAAGAAAATCTTTAAATGATTTAAATTTGCCATTTGATTTTCTTTCATCAATAATCTTTTTGGCGTTTGCCGCAACGTGCGGAATAGCATCAAGACCAAATAAAATATCAGAGCCGTGAAGACTGAACTTTTCTGCACTCAAATTTATATCAGGACAGCGGATACTAACGCCCTGATTTTTCGTGTCAAGCACTATTTTGGGCATATCATCTGCAGATGTATAATTCAAAAGACCCAAAGCATAAGCAGCTTGATATTTATATTTGAGATATGCGGTTGCATACGAAATCTCGCAATATGCACGAGCATGGCTCTTATTGAATGCGTATTCAGAAAAGCTTACAATTTCTTTCCAGAATTTTTCTGCATTTGACTTCGACGCTCCATGTGCTATAAGACCATTGACAAAATCTCCTTTATACTTAATAAATTGTTCGGTTTTCTTTTTTGACATCAGCTTTCTGATAGTATCAGCAGTGCCAAGCGAAAATCCTGCAAACTTATTAAATATAGCCATGACCTGTTCTTGGTAAATGGGTTCGCCATATGTTGCATCCAAAACAGAAGCCATCTCCGGAATAATATATTTCGGCTTAGCATCTCCTTTTTTTACCGCAGTAACAGAATCAATGTACTGCAACGGACCGGGACGGAAAATTGCATTCAATATAGTAAGGTCAGCAATAGATTCCGGACCGAAATTCGTCAAAGTCTTTTTCATTCCGTCGCTTTCAAACTGGAATACACCATTAGTATTGCCTTTGCTAAACACTTCAGAATATATTTCTGAATCCTGTGGCAATGTATCAATGGATAATTTAATTCCATATTCCCTCAAAACTGCCTTTTCACAATCAGTAATAATACCAAGATTGCGAAGGCCCAACAGGTCAAGCTTGAGCATTCCCATTGGCTCTACCCAGTTAAGGTCAAGCTGACAGTCTATAGCTCCGGAAATATTTATAAGCGGAGTGTAATCCGACACATCGTCGTTATCACTTATAATTATACCTGCAGCATGAGTGCCGTAGCCGGACGGAAGCCCTTCAATTGCTTTTGCAATTTCAATGATTTCCTTTGCTTTAGGACTATCATTTATTTCCAAAAGACTTTCTTCTATTTTTGCAACTGTTGCCTTGGGGTCTTCAATAGACTTTGAAAGTTGAGTTGACAACTTTACAAATGCTTTATCATCGTCGATACGCTTGCCTACAACTCTGGCGGCAGCCTGAATTGCTGATTTTGCACCGAAATAAGAGATTGTCATTATCTGGCATACGCTCTTATCTCCGTATACGTGTTTAAGATACTCGATTACGAATGGACGAACATTCGGAGGAATATCTGAGTCAATATCTCTTTATACCCTCGGTTTCCCGATATTTATTAGGGGAGTAGACTATATCTCTATTGATTGTTTTCAATATTCTTGCACTTCCAACGGTAACTCATCATCCGTTGTACAAATAGTCGTTACACTTTATTTAATAAGAATTGATATATTTTTACTATGTAAATATTTTTCCAAAGAGGATGCTGATACATTAAAATGTTCCGCCGCATACTTAGCCGCTCTTCTAATACCATCAAATTTTCCAATTAATTTATCGCCTACATACAATTCACAAACAATATAATTTCTATTTGAAGACATTGTTTTATAACTTTGTTCTACATTATACTTCCTATTACACCATTCTAAATTTGATAAATGGTTATTATGTGGATTGTTATCTATATGGTTAACTTCAGAACAATTGTTTGGATTATCCAAATAAGTCTCAGCAACTAATCTATGAATTAAATGATGGCTTCTCTTTCCATTCTCTGAAATAACTATACATTCATAACGATTGTTTGAATCATAAAAAGTTTTTAATCTTTTTGTAATCCCTTTGTATTTGCTATAAACGAATCCTTCTTCATCTATATAATGGAAATTATAATTTTTTATTTGTTTTATACTTATCAATCCTTTGTTAAATCTTAGCACGGTATTATCTGCTATCCCGTTAAGGACCGTAGATTCTCTTAGTCAGAGGCTTCGTCTGTGGAAATAAGCTGTATATCTCTTTGTGAAGCTTCATACAGCAGTCTTATTCATCTGATACCGTTAGCACATTATTATAATGCACACCTGTGAGTAATACAGTTCACAAGAAACGCCCAATATCATTTAGGCATACTGACTCTTTCGGGGTTTAAGAACCTCTCAAAAAGCAATTCATTTTCGATGGGGTCAATGTTCGTTATTCCGACAAGATAACAAATCAGAGAACCTGCAGCAGAACCTCGTCCGGGACCGCAGCCCTCACCCACTTCATTCTCAGCCATTTTACTAAGCTTTGGAATATTAAAGGGGTCGTTGAGAAACTCAGGGTCATCCAAGTCAAGTTTGCCGATAATTCTTGCATAATTCAAGAAGTCCTCGACAATACAAAGATAATCACTAAAGCCCATCTTTTCTATTACTCCGAGCTCATATTGAACTCGTTTCTGATATACCGGGGTCCAGTTCTTTACCTTTTTCTTACCTACCTGAATAAGGCGTCGCAGATGAAGTTTTGCTCCTTCTTTGCACGGAAATTTCGGATAATGTTTTCCGATAACAAATTCGATGTTGCACATATCGGCTATTTTATATGTATTTTCAATAGCTTCTTCAACAACATCTTCCGGCAATATTTTGCAAAGCCAATCAGCTAATTCCTGAGTATCTTTGATATAGAGCTCATAATCCTGCGGCTCCATATCTTTCCAGCCATATCCCTTATACTGAACAAAGTTATATTGTCTTACGACAGCCTTGTCTTTTGTAGCATAATGAACATCGTTTGTAGCAACCATAGGAACCTTATGTTTTCTTGCGACTTTAGCAAGTATCGGCATTGAATAAATTTCTTCTTTGATGCCGTGGTTCTGAAGCTCAATATAGAAGTTTTCTTTGCCAAAAATCTCAATAAGAGTTTTGAGCATTTCTTCTGCTTCCTTAAATGCTTTGTTTTCAGAAACCTTTTTTGCTTCAAGTTCTTCAATCTGAGCAGTATATTTATTATACTTTTCAACAGATTTAAAAATCGGTGCAACAGCTTCCTTATAATTTCTCAGCGCTGTTGATTTCTTGGTTTCAGCCGCCTTCATCTTAGGCTTTTTGAGTACGGCAGCCTCAACATTATCTCTTAACGCTTCTGCTTGAGCAATAAGCTCAGGGTCTTCTGACCGATAAGCTTTATTCAACTCTTTTTTATAAGGAGTTTTTGCAAGCTCGAAAACTTCAGTTTTTTCTTTCGTTGCTTCGTTCAATTCAGCTTGGAGTCTTGCAATTTCTTCGTTAGCATTCTGAAATACTTCCGCCATAGGACTTGTTTCAACAGCTCTTTTCTTTTCAATTTTTGCTATTTCTTTGTCATATGCAAAATTTTGAAGAAGAATTCTACAAAGCGGACCCTGCATACAAGCTGATGTCGCAATAACATTGTCTTTGCCGATTCCGTTTGTAATATACTTACGAAACATATCAAATGTAGCAATCGGACGGTCGTTGTGTATGTTATATGCTGTCGCTGTAGAAATTTTAGAAATTGCTTGATATCCATCGAAATTTTTTGCCAACAGGATAAAATGTGTCCTTTCACCATCACCTATGTCGGTATAAAATTCACATCCGTAAATAGGTTTAATTCCCTCTTTTTCACAAGCAACACGGAAATTCTGAATTGCTGTCATAGTTCCGTGGTCTGTTATAGCCATTGCAGTAGCTCCAAGTTCAGACTCTCTTTTTACAAGTTCAGCACAAAGCGAACCTGTATCTCTTAAAGAACCCTCTCCTGTATGGACATGCAAATCAGGAAATTTGCCTTTAAATTTTGAAATATCCATAATATTCTCCTTTCGTCATCAGTCAAAATTGTTTTAAAATAAACATTGACTATTTTAAATTCATAAGTGCCTAAGATTTCGTTATAAATATGTAAGATGACAAAAAGAGGAAAAAGCCTCCGTCAGTTAAGACAGAGGCCATGTTGATTTTGTTTCTATAATATGTTATTATTTATTCGACATCGGCAGAGGAGTTATTATAAGGAAGATTATTTACGTGCTGCAGACTATTCCCTTTTATTTGTATATTATTCTAAGAAAGGGGATGGTGCCCATGAAATTCTTTGTTTTATTCGCACCAAATTATCGTTGTGATTGATTTAATTGCATTCATTGCAGCCCTGATTGTCGCAGGGTCGATATCACTAACTTTAATTTGTCTGGTCAACAGACGTTTTAAAAAGCAATAATTTTTTGTTTTGAATAGTTTGCCTATCCCCTGCCGATGCCTTTTCCCTTTACGCAATGGATAGTTTCCCCACTGGTTGAAAAACCTGAACCCTTCGGGGGTCCCAAACATATTTATTTGTTTGTGCGGATATGTGCTTAATAGCGAAAATTATATGAATTCTTACTTTCAATATAAATATATAAGATAGTCTTTTGGAATTATTTCAAAAGGCTTTTTTTACGCTTTTTTCGTTAGTGTCATCGCGTTTGAGTCCCAATTTAACCCATAAATATCACACCAAGTCTGCACTTCTCCCTCATAAATAGCATCCGTAATAATATCAACTCTAACATTATAAGCTTCCGTATTAACTTTTACAGAGTTGATAAGATTTTGTGTGTTCTCAGATGGCGTAAGAGCTTTATTCCAAATAAATACAAGCGGATAAAAATTGGTTCCGGACATTCCGGATGCAGCTTTATTTCTGTCGGCAATAGTTCCGTTAACCGCTATCCAAGAACCATTCTCAAGAGCTTCCTGATTAAGTTCAAGAGTAACATCATTTTCCATATCAACCAATTTATCGGTCAACACTTCTCCGTCTTTATTTATAGGCGTAAATACAATCATTGCTTTTGCAAAAACATTTGATTTGCCTGTATTTGTGAGTTTTACATCTTTCTTAATTGAATTGTCGATGGTTTCATTAACTTTAATATCTATGCCGAAATCGTACTCATAATAAACAGAATTCGTCTGGATATCCCAGTCATACACATAGGAATGTGCAGCCGGGATAACCATAGAAGTTGCAAGAGCCGTCAACGTCATAAATATTGCAAGGTATCTTTTCAATGTATTCATAGTCGTCGTCTCCTTATTTTGTAGTATTTGAAGGAGAAGTTGTTACTTCAACCTTATCATGTGACATAATATTTGAAGCATAAGCTGATGCATAATGTAAATTATTATTGTTGTTATCGTATTGGTTGTTGAATGTGAGCATTTTTATTTGTTTACTTTCCAGTTTGAACAAGTTATTTTCTATTGTATCCCAGTTTATTCCATTGACCGAAACTCCTGAATAATCCCATGTCCAACCACTTATAACGTCATTAAGTGAATTCAAATCTTCAACGACACAATAATAATCATATTGATTGTCTACCGTTATAGTCCTTTGTCCATTACCCTGAATAGTGAAGTTGTTAAGCACTTTCATAGAGCTTAAATCAGCTCCCGAATTGTCGCTCTTTGATTTAAAAGCTAAAACACTAAATACAAATGATTCATTTGTATGATTTGCATCACAACCTGTTTTATTTACAGTAATGCTGCTTGTGCGGTCAAGAACGTGAACTTGCTCTTGATAGCCTAAAAATTGAGGTATATACCTTTCATTATCTTTACAAACAGAACATTCATTGGTTGCCCAGAATTCATCTACTGTAAATTTAAATGGAGCATCAGTCGGAAATGAAGCTGTTTTGTCTGCAAGCTCATTATATGAAAGAGTAAGTTTAATCTGGTCTTTATCAGAAATGACAGAATTGGTTGTTTTAATATTTCCGTCCTTATCCGCAAACGCTTTTACATACGCCGAAATGCTTGAAGCTGAACTTGTAGAAAACGCATCACTTATAAATCCGGAATGTTGTGTAGAATTAACTATAATTGTAGAGCCGTTCGGAATTAAGCGAACAAATTCTCCGGCTGAAACATCAATTTGCGCAAATACAAGCGATGTGAGAACTTCATTGTTTTTATAGACATTTACAGCGTCTTTATTTTGTGACGAATACTTATCGAATGCATCACTAACAGTAGCCGAATCGTATGGATACTCAGAATTACCACCACTTATTGCATCGCTTACTTTGATAGTTGGAACAAAAACATTTACATTAAATTGTGTATCAAGCTGTCTTATAGCCTCTCTACCTGAAAAATATCTAATTCCATTAACGATGCCATCCAAAGTAGTTGCCTTGCTATCCTTGCCGGTCTTATTATATTCAGGAAATCTTTCATTAAGATATGTCGAGCTTGTTTTCATTCCCTTCCAAAGCAAATAAACATATTTATTTACTTTAGGCGTTTGCATCGAGTATTCCCCGTCTGTTTGTGTTATGCCTGTGCTATTAAACTGAATAAGTTTTGAGTTGGTAACAATGCCTTTATTATTCAAGGTTTCGTCAATGTGATTTTCTCCAATAATTATTTCAGCGTAATCATCAGGCTTTGTATCAACCGACTTTGGATTTTCATCAGTAGCTTTTAATTCAGAATATTTCACTTCATTGCCTGCCGCATCATAAACTACATATTCGCTATCTTTTAGCTTTACCGTGTATTCGTCGTTGGAATATCTGCCTTTATAAGTCAGTGTTAAATTCTTTTTTCCAAGGTCGTCAAGATTATATAAATAACCGATTTTAACGTTATCGTCATCAATATGAGCGTTTGCATTGACCAATTCAACCTGAAGTTTCGGAACACTACTGGTATCAAGAATCCCTGTTGCCGATAAATTTGCAAAGTTTTGTACTGCTTTACCGTCTTTATCGAAGATGCCGGATTCTTTATAGATATTTGTAGGAACATCACTGCCGCCCATAAATGAGTCTTTAGGTCGAATTTCAAATGTTATACGAAGTTTATTTCCACCGTGTTTCTCATTTGAGCTATCAACTATATCATCCACAACACATGTATCAATAACTGAACTGTTTTCAGGCGAAGCAAGCACCTCTACTGAATTATTATTTTCTGTGTATTGGATTTTATCAGTTATATCTGTTGGAGCACCCCAAGCACGGTTACTTTCTCCGTACTGATGTGAGCTATTTACTGTATCTCCACCAATAAAAGAGCCATTCTTATAATCGTAGGGTACTTTATATATCTTTGTGGAGTTTTGCGCAACTTCAAAATAGTTGCTTACTGTATCCTTGATTGTATAATCTCCCAACAAAGCGCCTTCTGATACTACATGAGTTGAAATTGCATATATAACAGCTTCCGAAAGAGCTTCTGCTATTGCCTTTTCTTCACTTACATTACCATAATAATATTTTGTATCAGGATTTTCTGTGTCGATATATTGAGTGTAGAATGAAGGTATATTTTGCCAAGAATCATCACTTTGATGCCAATAATTGTAAATTCCTGATTTGCGTTTTGATTTTTGAGAGTTATCATAAGGTATACCAATTATATCATCTATTTTTTTATTTGCTTGTTTGTTATCATAATTTTTCCAATTAAACGACCTATCTGATGAAATCTTCCATCCTGACGAAAGAATATTTAAAAAAACAGTAGCTTCTCTAATTCCAATTTTCTCGCCTTTGTTTTTATCGTTTTTATATCCTCCCGTAATAATTTCACATAATGTATCATCGGTTTGAGAAGAAATTGCTTTAAAATTGCTATTGATGCCAAGACAATAAATTTTGACTCCCATATTTTTCAACAAATTATCGTATTTAATAGCTTCATTCGCGTAGCTATTGCCGGGTCCGCCAAAAGTGCTATTTTCTCCCGTTATTCCAAAAGAAGGAACTCCGTCGGTCAAGAAAAACAACACCTGTGTATTGTTCGGACAATCTCCTTTTCTTTCAGCTATTTTTTCATATACCGTTTTGAATGCTAACCCTGTATTTGTTCCTCCAAATAAATTTCCTGCAATAGCATTTATTTTGCTATTCATACTTGAAAGACTGTCAGAAGTTAACGCTTGATATCCAAAACGATGCGTGACACTATTAGAAAAAGTATATAAACAAACATTGGCTGCATATTTTGTTCCAGCGCCATAATTGTTGACCAAGTTTGAGAAAACCGTTTTAATAGCATTTTTCGCGTCAGTTCTTTTACTTCCTAACATCGAATTTGAGTTGTCCATCAGAACCATTATATCAATAGTTCCTTTTTTATCTGCGGTAAGATATCGAACATCACTCGTATACGCCTCTAACTCAACCTGATAATTACCATTATCAAGGGGCCCGGAGACCGTTTTCTTTGTATAAAGCCCGTCTTTTAAATTGTAATACTCATAGGGCTCTCCTCCTTGTTTTGATGGCGTAGTAGAAACATTCACTTCCGCATTAGCAAAGATTGCGGCAGGAACAATCATTGCCGCTATAAGTAAAATGCTTATAATAATTCTTGAAGCTTTTTTCATTGTAATTCCTCCCTGTTTTAATATTTAAGTATTTGCGATTGAGTTACATAATCAGCTTCAATGCTTTCACTTTAAATATGTTAGACAGAAAAAGAAAAAGCCGCAGAACCAAATCTGCGACTTAATATTATATATTTATAGATATTGAGGATACTTCATTAATAAGCATATAGTAATTATAATAGCAAATAGTAAAGTTCCATTTGTCATTAAAACTTTTCTATCACTATACATTTTAATCTCTTTTCCGCTTAATTTGGATATAAAATAAAACATCATCAAAAATAAATTCAAACAAACCCAATAATAGAAGAAATACAAATTAATTTTAATGCATTTGTGGAAGCGATGTTTTCTAAAACTTTTGCTGAATAAAACATCCCGCCAACCATTGCTAAAGTAATTCCGGAAAAAATACCTAAAATTGTAACTCCGTTTTCGGAAATTTTTTTCGGTACTTCTTTAATTTTTTCGTCCACTTCATCCGTTTTATCATCTATTATTTCTAAAAATTTTTCTACTTTTTCATTAACTCCTTCGTCTACTATTTTTTTTGCTGAAGTTTTCATGTCTTTAATAACTTTATTTGCCGTTTGTTTAGAGCGCACATCGTAAAAACTTTTAAATACTCTATACGTTTTGCTCACATCTCGAACTGAATCTAATGCAAAGTGAAGTGCATAAGGGATATCTTGTTTATATTTATCTATGAAGAGTCGTTCAATTTCCGAGCAAAATTTTATGTATTCTCCTCCCCCGACAAACTCGAATGGGTCCTTAATTTGTTGCTTAATATCGCTTAATTGAGGCTCGAATTCTTGAATATAACCTGTCACTTTTTTAGTAACAATTAAATCAATTTTAGGTTTTAAGTTTTCATAGTTTTTATTTAAAACGTCAACTTTTTCTTGATTCAAATAATTGAAAAATTCTTCCTTGTTAATTTCGTCTCCTTTTGTTAATATCGAATCGCATAACTTTAATACAACTTTCTCGACACAGTCGAAATCGTCTGCCGTTATAGGACTATCATGCTTTATCACTTTTTTGGGCAATCCGAATCTCTTCCCCATTTTTCTCTCCTAAATTTATTCTTCAAACAAAAATTTTATTACTGTATTTTTTTCAGAGAAATCTTTATCTGTTAATTTTGATATTTGGTCTAAATTTACCTCTCCATTATTATTTACAACATCTTTAATGCTTAATATTGAGGTTATATATCTGCCTAATTCAGATTGTGAATAAGCTCCAAACCTACAAAAAGCAGTGCGAATTATTTTCTTATTTTCCTCGCTAAGAGTATTATAATTTCTATATTCGTTTGGAATCTCTGCATTCTTATTAAATTCTTCGTTTTTAATTATGTGACAATCATCATTATATTGAATTCTGGTATAAATGTCTCCATCATCAAACCTATCCATGACTTCATAAATAATTGTTCCACAACCATTATATTCATGTATAGTTTCTTTAAATAATTTTTGTTCTCTTAATGCGTATCTGAACGCAATAATAGACAAAATTTTGCCGATTTTTGTACGAGTACAAGAAAACTTCCTGTCAGTTAAATAAAATTGTTCTACAAGATAATTAATAGCATCTTCTAAATTAATGTATGCTTCTTTCATATAACATTCCTTAGTTCTAAAAATTAATAATACATCACAATGTATTTTATCACAAAAGACAAGCTTTGTCAAGTAAAATTCCCCCATTTTATTATATGCAGTATCTTTTATTTTATAAAATAGTCTCACTGAAAGCCTCCTACCTTTTAGGTGGTGGATAGTTTACATACTATTATAAATATGTCAGACCACAAAAAAATATGCTCGATTGTATTTTTTGCATAATTAACCGAAATCTTTTTTTATTTCTTTGAGAGAAACGAAAACTATGTTAATTTTTTTCACTTTCTGTTAATCTGTTATAAGCTACCTTGGATACTCCTTTCCCTGGCTGTTTACAGCTATTTGAAATTTTTCCAACGCTGTTTTATCCAAAATAATTGTTTTAAAAAATAAAGATGCGGGCGTACAGTGACCTCCTTTGTCATTTTTCTCGTATTTAATCAAGTATTATTTAACAAAGAAAAACAAGATGAAAATACTGCTTATTAAAAGAGTAGCGAAAGAATTTATGATAATCTTATGTTTTATCTTAGTTTTCGACTTTCCTGAGAAATTAATAAAATCCTTACCATAAAAAAATAATTTAATTAAATTATTAATTATTAGATTCAAAAACACCAATTGCACATTTTGTTTTTCTGATG
>ERZ1034844.235-NODE-235-length-31494-cov-4.015045_pt1 | contig 31494 bp, 30 predicted proteins | sample MGYA00520594_ERZ1034844 | MGnify/ENA primary metagenome ERZ1034844 (study PRJEB33766, sample SAMN09781733) | gut metagenome | biome: gut microbiome | host: Homo sapiens | place: Madagascar | study: EMG produced TPA metagenomics assembly of the PRJNA485056 data set... | reverse complement strand
CTTCGCAGGCTCCGCTATCGGCGGGATGATGGTCGGAATGACCGGATCCTCTGCGGATTCCTCGGGGATTTCCTCTGGTTCTTCGATTTCTTCTGCGGTCTCCTCCACCGGGGGCTCCACACTCGGAGTTGCCGGTGCAGATTCGTTCAGCTGCTTCATCGCAGCTTCAATGGCGGCATTCAGGTTCTGACTGTCGGTATCCTCCGCCTTCTTTTCGGCCTTTTTCTCGGCCTCTTTTACCTCATCCAGATGAAACAGGATGGTTTCATCATCGGTTACCGGCTTTTCTGCGGGCTTTTCAGGCTCTGATACGCCCAGATCTGCAAAGGCCTTGCTGAGATCATTCATCACAGCGGCAATGGCAGAATCGTCTTCTCTGCCACAGTTGGGACAAACGTCTACCCCATCTGGGATCATGTTCCCGCACTTTTCGCATATCTTACTCATAGTGGGTCCTCCAACTTCATACGTTCAAAATTCTATGTACAAGCCGGCAAACGTCGATTTTTCCGCCGACATGGATGTACTGCTTAACATGATACCACAGATTTCTCAAAATTCCAACAGTTTATGTGCCCGGGCTGTTGCTTTTTTCTCCGAAATAACGTAAAATAAAACGGAGTGTATGCAGTCATACGGACTCTGCACCCCTTCGAAGAAATCAATTTCCCCTATGGGAGGTATTACATTGATCGATCCAAGAAAAATTACGCCGCTTCTCAGTAATATGACGGTGGACAGCAAGCTCGCCAAGGGGCCATCCGGCGATGTCTATGTGGTTTCCCGGCGCATTGATGGGAAAAAGCTGGCGCTGAAGCACATCTCCATTCCCACCAGCGACGCTGAGACCAAGGCGCTGATCTACGCCGGTGCAGTGAAGAACGAGACTGCAGCTCAGCGGTACTATACTGGCCAGGTCAAGGATCTCAAGAATGAGCTTCTGCTGCTCAACGGAGTCAAAAATGCCGCAAATCTGCTGAAATTCCGGGGTTATCAGGTGGATCAGAAGTATACTGGCGTTGGCTATGATATCTATCTGCTGTCCGACTTTTACCCCAGCCTTCCGGAGCACAAAAAATCTGCGCCCCTGACCAAGCTTCAGGCCGTGAATCTGGCCATTGACCTGTGTTCTGCGCTGGAACAGCTCAGAAGCGGCGGTCTCATCCATAAAGACGTGCAGCCCAACAACGTATTTTACGGCAGCGGCGGCCACTTTATGCTGGGTGACCTGGGGCTTGTCCAGATTGCGGATCTGCCCTACAGTTCCATGCCCGATGTAATGATTACGCCCTATACCGCCCCCGAGGTTCGCTCCGGAGATGCGTTGCTGTCAGAGACCATGGACATTTACAGCGTTGGCGTGATCCTCTACGAAGTCTATAATGGCGGCGTGCTGCCCCTGGATGACAAGAATCAGCTGATTCAGAGTAAAAAGGAGCCTCTCGCTCCCCCGCAGTATGCGGATGTGGCCATGTCTGAGATCATTCTCAAGGCCTGTGCCCGCCGTCCGGAGGATCGCTATGCGTCTCCTTCCGATATGAAGCAGGCACTGGTGCTGTATATGCAGCGGAGCAATGTTTCAAATGAACTGCTGGTGCCCCCTCCGGTGGAGGAAAAGCCCGAACAGTCTCCCGACGATGCTTCTGTGGATGTGGCCGAAATTGCTGCTACCATCGAAGCCGGACAGGCTGCCGAGCATCCCGCGCCGGAAGGTCAGGAATCCGAGAAAGAGGAAGCTGCCGCTGAAAACGCTCCCGAGGTCAAAGAAGTTCCCGCCGAGGAACCCCCGAAGCCCAAGGCCCCCAAGCGCGTAATTGGCGACGACGATCTGCTGATCCCCGACTGCGAGGACATGAGCGTTGAGACCTTTATGGCCTCTCTCCGTTCCGGAAACGGCCTTGAGGTGTTCAGTCTGGACGACCAGGGCAATATGTCCACGGTTCCCGGCTATGAGACCGAAGAAACCCTGCCGGATGATACCCAGTTTGTTGATTCCGCCGACAATCATTTCGCCGTGCTCCAGAAGCTGGGCGAAATCGACAGTAGTGAAGACACCGAACCCAAGCCCGAGGCAGAAGATGCCGCTCCCGAAGCGGATGTCCTGACGAAGGATATTGATCTGGGAGATATGCCGCTGCTGCAGGATCCCCAGGAGAATGCTCCCGAACTGGAATTCCAGCCCGAGGGCGTAGACGAGCCTGAGGAAGAACCGGAGGAGCCCCGTCCTGCTCCCCGCCACAGACATCACCGCCGCAACGATGACATCAACACCTACGAAGGCGGCGCCGAGGAAACCGATGATGACGAGGAAGATGAATCCGCCGGTATGGCAACCTGGAAAAAGGTACTCATTACCGTCATTGTTCTGGCCGTTCTAGCCGGTGGCGGATTTGCAGCCTATATTCTGAAAACCGATACCGTCAGCAACATGAAGTCTCAGGTGCTGTCCTCCACTTCCGTCTCCATTACCGCAGACCGCAAGAACGACACCGCTATGGATGTAGTTGCTACCAATACCAGCGGCGAAGTGGTCACCCGAGTGCCCTTTGACGAGGCCGGTACCACAGTTACCGGTCTGAGCCCCAACACTACCTATTCCTTCACCATGTCCTCCACCGACGGCAAGCTGCTGCTGGGCAACAAGAAGGTCTCCGCAAAGACCCAGGAGATGACGAACATTACCGCCTTCTCCCCCACCGCACTGGGTGCAGTCTCTGCGACTGTAGCTTTGGGCGGCACCGGAACGCAGCCGAACGCCTGGATCATTACCCTGACCTCCGATTCCGGCGAGAACCTCACCTTTACCGAAGATTCCATCCCCGAGGGCGGCATTGTGCTGGACGGTCTGACTCCCAACACCCACTATACCGCCACCGTCTCCACAGACACCGGCGATACCCTGGGCGGCATTACCACCTGCGAGTTCACCACCATGGATTACACGGTGCTGAGCAGCTTTGAGCAGTCCGGCATCACCACCGACAGCGTATCCCTGAAATGGGACTTCTCCGGCACCGTTCCGGATAAATGGACGGTCACCTGCGAGGGCACCGATGGCAGCTCCACTTCTCAGGATGTTACCGGCACCGACTGCACCATTAGCGGCCTGACCTCCGGCGTCACCTATACCTTTACCCTCTCTACCCCGTCGCTGAAGGCCACCGATGCCGCAACTCTTTCCATCGGCATTCCCTCCGTTACGGTTTCCGGCGTTACCAGCAGTCTGGATGATGACGGAAACGTAGTAGTCAGCTGGGATTACACCGGCGACACCGATCCCAAAGAATGGCGCATCTCTTACGCCTATAACACCACCGACGGCACCGAGGTTACTCCCACCACCGTCACCTCCGATACCACCACCGCAACGCTCACCGGTCTGAATCCCGATACGGCTTATACCATTACCGTTGTGGGCGCAGACGACCTGAGCGTAGGCGGCGATGCATCCACCACCTGCCAGACCGGCGATGCAGCACAGTTTGACAAGTACGGCTGCACGGATGTATCCATGGAGCTGTTCGTGAAGGAGAACAACCCGGATAAGCTGACCACGCCCTCCACCACCTTCACCACCTCCCAGCATATCTCCTTCATGGTCTATGCAAGCTATGAAGCTTCCGAAGAGGACAAGACCGTGGCGACCACGTATGTGGTGCGGGATTCCAGCGGCAATCCGTTTCTGGTCTACACCAGCAGCCGGACCTGGACTGGCTCCTGGACCAGAGCCCAGCATACCGGCGATATGCCCAACCCCATCACCACCCCCGGTTCCTATACCCTGGAGGTTTACTTCGATGGTGCATTCATGGCCTCCGCCGATTTCACCGTCACCGAGTAATTATAATCGCAAAAATCCCTGCCGCAGGTTCAGCCTGCGGCAGGGATTTCTTTGTTTACTTCTTCTCGAAGCTCATGCAGTCGGTGCACTGATCCATGGTGGGGTTGGCCTCATGGGTGCCGACGTGGATCTGGCTGAGAGAACAGTAGTTCTCGGTGTCGCAGTGATGGGCACACTGGTTGACCGTACATGCGATTGCCTTGTTGGCGTTGCAGCTACAGCTCATTTGAAAACTCCTCCTTCTTCGGTTGTAGGAGTAGTATGAGCAGGATGATGAAAAGTATGCAAAAAGCCGCTGGAACTTCAGATTGCTCCAGCGGCTTGATTTTATGCTTCCTGCCAGTTATGGTACACGTTCTGAATATCGTCGTCGTCTTCCATTGCATCCAGCATTTTCTGCATATTCTTGATGTCCTCTTCCTTCTCCAGGGTCTGATAGTTCTGGGGAACCATCTCGATCTGCGCGGAGGCAAAGGTATACTTGTCCTGAAGTGCGGAAGAAACAGCGTTGAAGTCATCGGGATCGGTGTAGATCACGTATACATCGTCGTCCTTCTGGAAATCGGAAGCACCGGCGTCCAGAGCGTCCATCATGACCTCGTCCTCGTCCAGCTCCTCGTCCTCATCCTCGATGACAATGACGCCCTTCTGATCAAAGCTCCAGCTGACGCAGCCGGAAGCGCCCAGATTGCCGCCGAACTTGTCAAAATAGTGGCGGACGTTGGAAGCGGTACGGTTGCGGCTGTCGGTCATGGTATCCACGATCACGGCAACGCCGCTGGGGCCGTAGCCCTCGTAGGTGATGGACTCGTAGTTATCGGCATTGCCGGAGCCAACCGCCTTTTCAATGGTACGCTTGATGTTGTCGTTGGGCATATTGGCTGCTCTTGCCTTGACGATAACGGCTGCCAGACGGGAGTTGTTGGCAGGATCGCCGCTGCCGCCCTCTTTGACCGCTACGATCATTTCACGGGCAATCTTGGTGAACGCTGCAGACCGCTTTGCATCAGCCGCACCCTTGGTTTTCTGAATGTTATGCCACTTGGAATGTCCTGACATATGTTTCAATCCCTTCGAGAATAATTGATATATAGAACCTTTTTATTTTATCACAATTTCCTTGCTATCACAAGGTTTTTTCGAAAAATCAGGCGATTCAGATAAAAAACTGATCCGGCTGCGCGATGTTCTCAGCAATCTCCACGTGAATCTCCGGAAACTGCGCCTGGAGCTTCCGCTGGAGCTTTGCCACAATGGGATTTTCCGTGGGATAGTGGCCCGCGTCGATCAGGTTGATTCCCTGCCCCAGCGCGTCGATCATCACGCTGTATTTCACGTCGCCGGTGATGAAGGTATCGCAGCCAGCCTTCACCGCATCCGTAAGATACTCCCCGCAGGAGCCGCAGCCCGTGGCGATGCGATGCACCGGACGGCCACTGTCGCAGTAGCGAAGGCCGTTTGCGTGGAGCTTCTCCTTGACCTCACGTAGAAAATCCTGTAATGCCATGGGTTCCGGCAGCGTGCTCACATGGCCAATGGTTCCCTCGGCCAAATGGCCTTCGGGTGTCAGCCCCAGCGTCTCCACCAGGGTATCATCCACGCCGTCCTCCGCCTCATCCAGATTGGTATGCATACAAATCGCGGCGATTTTATGTTCTGCCAGCGTCAAAACTTTATCCTGCTGGAATACGGAATCCGTCACGTGCTTGTAGGTATCCCAAATCAGCGGATGATGAGACACGATCAGCTGTGCGCCCTTCTCAGCAGCCTCTTGAATCACCGGCATGGTAATGTCCAGGCTCACAAGGATATGATCGACCTCCGCATTTCGGTGGCCCACCAGATGCCCCACGTTGTCCCAGGGCTCCTTCCCCTCCTCCGGGGCAACCGTCCAGAGGTAGTTCAAAATATCATGCACGGTCTTCATTTGCATCCTCCTCTTTTACGGCATTCAGCGCGGCAGTGTAATAGGTAAGCCGCTTAGGGTCTGTCTGTGCCGCACACCGAAGTCCGTTAACGGTTTTCTCCAGTCCGCTGCAAATCCGGGCCATATAAGCAAGGTACAGCGGGTCAGAACGGTTCTTCACACCCTGTGGAACATACCGCCGCTCCGGCGGAATGGGTGTGCCATCGCCGTAATAGACCTCCATCACGGTGTAGACGAATTTTCCGTCCTGGGCAAAAACCTCCTGAGCGATCTGGAACCCATGCTCCGACAGGAATCCCCGAAGCTCCGGTACCGCAGCCTGGGGCTGCAAAATAAACTGCACCCCTGAGCGCCAGATGTCCGGCGTGCCCTGCAAAATGCTCTGGATGGTATCTCCGCCCATCCCGGCGCAAATCACCGTGTCAATGCCCTCCAGCGGGACACTGCGCAGTCCGTCGGACAGGCAAAATGTGATTCGGTCCGATAATCCGGCCTGCTGTGCGTTGTTCTTCGCCGCCTGCAAGGGCATAGGCCGCAAATCCGCCGCAACCACGCTTTCACAGATGCCGTTGGAGATCAGATAGATGGGCAAATACCCGTGATCCGTGCCGATATCCACCGCATGGCTGCCGGGACGCACCAAACCGGCGCAGGCATAAAGTCGATTGGATAGCTTCATGTTTCCTCCAAAGAAAACGCCCGGCAGAAGCAATCCGCCGGGCATCCGAACTTATTCCGCAGCCTCGCCCAGGAATGCGTTGAGTGCATCCAGGAACTCGTCAGCGTCTACGCCGTGAACCATGCAGGCCTCTTCTACGGTCTCGCCGCGGGAAGAAGGGCAGCCCAGGCAGTGCATACCGATGGACAGGAACATGGGAGCCGCCTCGGGAGCGATATCCAGAACATTGCCGATGATGGTATCTTTGGTGATCTTAGCCATGATAAACCTCCAGAATTTTTGTTGATGATCGGATTTATTATATCCCATTCTTCCCTGTTTTGCAACAGGAAATACACAGAGAAAAAGGAACCGCCAGTTTTGCCTGACGGTTCCCAATATTCTAAGAATTAGCCCTTCAGCGCAGCTGCAACCTCAGCAGCCAGGTTGGACTCTTCCTTCTCAATGCCCTCGCCTCTTACGAAGTGAACAGCGTCCACAAACTTGATGGAGCCGCCCAGCTTCTTCGCAGCGTCAGCAATGTAACCGGCAACGTCGCCCTTATAAAGGTCGGAGCGTACAAACTCCTGCTGCATCAGGCAGTTGTCCTTGTAGAACGCATTGATCTTACCAGCGGCGATCTTCTCCTTGACCTGAGCAGGCTTGCTTGCGGTCTTGGGATCGTTGTTCATCAGCTCGATCTGAACGGTCAGCTCATGGTCGATGACACTCTGGGGAACCAGAGCCTTGTCCCAGTAGCTGGGGTTCATAGCAGCGATCTGCATGCAGATGTTCTTGCCGACCTCGATGACGTCGATGTCGCCCTCGACAGCCAGGTTGACCAGAACACCATGGGAGCCGCCTGCGTGAACATAGCAAACGCTGGTGTTCTCAGGGAAGCGGGCAAAACGGCGGATCTGCAGGTTCTCGCCGATGGACATCACGCGATCCTGCATGACCTCGGTAACGGTCAGGTCGGTGCCGGGATACTTGCAAGCCTTCAGCGCGTCTACGTCAGCGGGATCGTTGACGGCAACAGCCTCAGCCAGAGCCTTTACGGTGTTCTTAAATACATCGGTGCCGGCTGCGAAGTCAGTCTCGCAGTTGACCTCGATGACAACGCCTACGCCATTAAAGACATCGGCGTAAGCCATGCCCTCAGCGGCAACGCGGTCAGCCTTCTTAGCGGCCTTTGCCAGGCCCTTCTCACGAAGGTAATCAATTGCTGCATCCATATCGCCATCGCAAGCCATCAGGGCCTTTTTGCAGTCCATCATGCCAACGTTGGTCATCTCACGGAGCTTTTTAACATCACTTGCGGAAATAGCCATGATTGTAACCTCCTATATCTTAGTACGTGATAAAATTATTCAGCGGCGGGAGCCTCGGTGGTCTCCTCAGCGGGAGCAGCCTCAGCGGTGTCCTCACCCTGCTTGCCCTCCTGCACGGCGTTTGCCATGGTAGCGGAGATCAGCTTGATGGCGCGGATTGCGTCGTCGTTGCCGGGGATCACGTAATCGATCTCATCGGGATCGCAGTTGGTATCAACGATAGCTACAATGGGAATATGCAGCTTGCGGGCCTCAGCAATGGCGTTACGCTCCTTGCGGGGGTCAACGATGAACAGAGCGCCGGGGAGCTTCTTCATGTTCTTCACGCCGCCCAGGTACTTCTCGAGCTTCTCGATTTCAAGGTTCAGCTTTGCAACTTCCTTCTTGGGGAGCATTGCGAAGGTGCCGTCCTCCTGCATCTTGTGCAGCTGGTTCAGGCGCTCCACACGGGTACGCATGGTCTTGAAGTTGGTGAGCATGCCGCCCAGCCAACGAGCGTTGACGTAGAACATACCAACGCGCTCAGCCTCTTCCTTGATTGCCTCCTGTGCCTGCTTCTTGGTGCCGACAAACAGGATGGTCTCGCCGGATGCAGCCAGATCACGTACAAAGTTGTACGCCTCCTCCAGCTTTTTCACGGTCTTCTGGAGATCAATGATATAAATACCATTTCTCTCGGTGTAGATGTAGGAAGCCATCTTGGGGTTCCATCTTCTGGTCTGATGACCGAAGTGAACGCCGGCCTCCAGCAGCTGCTTCATAGATACGACTGCCATAATTGTGTTTCCTCCTTTAAGTTGTCCCGCCACCCCAATCATCTCCCTGCCAGACCTTTCGGCACCATGGCAGAAATCCTTGGGTGTGTGTGGTACTCCGTCTATGCAGAGCCTTTAAATTATACTACATTTTGTGCCCCATTGCAAGAAAAATATACAATTATTTAGAAGAATTTTTTCTTCCGACAGGGCTTTCGAATCTTTTCTGCCTCAACCTCCACCAGGATGATGTCGCCGCCCATCCGCCGGATGCAGCCCCAGGGAATCACATAGTCATCCTCCCGGCCAAACAGTCCGAAGAACTTCGCTTTCCCAGGAACCACAATGGCCACCACATTTCCGCCGGTACAGTCCAGCTCCAAATCCGACACAAAGCCGATCCGACAGCCGTCACAGATATTGATCACCTCCCGGCATTTGAGCTCTGACATGGTTACGATCATCCGGTTCCCTCCCCAATTGCCGCCGGTGCTATATCTGCACCGAGATTGCTTTCCGAATCTGCGAAATTGCCCCTTTCTCCAGGCGCGAAACCTGGGCTTGGGAGATGCCAACCTCGCTGGCTACCTCCATCTGGGTTCTTCCGTCGTAAAACCGCAGCGCCAGAATTCGTTTTTCCCGATCCGTCAGGTTTTTCATGGCCTCCCGCAGGGCAATGTGCTCAATCCAGCGCTCGTCGGTGTTCCGGGTATCCTTCACCTGATCCATCACCGTAAGTGGATCGCCACCATCGGAATAAATGGGGTCATACAGACTCACCGGCGATGCAATGGCGTCCATGGCAAAATTGACCTCCTCCACCGGCAGCTCCAGCTTCTTGGCGATTTCCTCCATGCTGGGCTCTTTCTGGTGCTCCCGCATCAGCTGCTCCCGGGTCTGGAGTACTCGATAGGCCGTATCCCGCAGACTTCGGCTCACCCGAATGGCGCTGTTGTCCCGCAGGAATCGGCGGATTTCCCCGGCAATCATGGGCACGCCATAGGTGGAAAATCTTGTATTCAGGCTGATATCAAAGTTTTCGATGGCCTTCAGCAGTCCGATGCAGCCCACCTGAAACAGATCGTCCGGATTTTCTCCGCTGCTGGAAAACCGCTGGATTACGCTGAGCACCAGTCGGAGATTCCCCTCCACCAGCGCATTTCTGGCGGACTGATCCCCGGCCTTGTACCGGCGCATCAGCTCCATCATTTCGTCATTTTTCAGTACCTTTAGTTTTGATGTGTTTACTCCGCAGATTTCAACCTTCCCAAGCATATGAAAAACCTCCCGGAAAAATTCCTGTTAGAATTTTTCCCAGGAGGCAATTTTTCATTCTGCCGAAAAAGAGGACTTCCGCAGAGTTTCGGAAATTACTCCGCCGGAGTGACCAGGAAGCCGTAAATGGCGCTGCCCTGGTAGTGTTCAGAGTTCCATTCACCCTTCACCACATAGATCATGTTCGAGTCGCCTGCGTCCAGGGTAATTTCACCGCTGTCACTGACGGGAACATCGGTTCCGGTATCCTGCGGGTCATCCTGGTGATACACGGTGACGGTCAGGCTGTCAGGGCTGGGAGCAAAGGTCAGCTTTACCGTGTCAAAGTTGGTACGCTGGATGGTGGTATACTCGTCGAAGAACCAATCCTGAGGCTTTTGCCCGTCCAGTTTGGCATTGCTGAGTCCCCCCTCCTTGGCGCTGCTGTCCTCATAGCTCCAATCGCCGGTTTTATAGGGGATCAGCTGGCTGTACTGGCCCAGATCGTCTTTGTACTGCACACTGAGATCCGGGGCCTGATTGACCACCTCCGGCTCCCACCATTTGCCCGTGCCGAACAGGTCAGGAATGTCATTTTCCGCGGGGAAATCCGGGTTCGGGGTGTTATTGGTTACGACAATCTTGCTGGCGGAAATCTGCGCGGGAATGCTCATGGTCACCATGCCCGGGAACGTGACGTCCATCAGGCAGCCCCGATTCATGTCCTCCAGGGTCATGGGATTGCCGTCAGCATCGGTGATTTCGGCGTTGTCCATATAGACCTTGAGATAATCGCCGCCCAGGACCTTTGTTCCGGCATCGTCATAGCAGGCCGCCATCATGGAGCCGTCCTGCAAATCAAGAAAATAGATCATACCCACAGTGGTTTCGCCGCCATTCATAATCGTGCTGTCTTCCGCATCACTGGCCGGTGCTTCCGGCACACTGCTTTCCGCAGAATTTGTCTCGGAAGAAGCAACGGGCGCAGTGGATGCAGAAGCCCCCTGACTGCTACCACAGGCGGTAAAAGCAGCCAGCATGAACAGCGCAAGGATGAAGCTGAAAAATCGTTTCATAATGTTAACCTCCTTTGCTTGTATAGACGTGCGGTTTCAAAAAAGGTTCCATGGAACTTTTCCGTCACCATGGAACCTTTTTATCTGATTACGACGCGAAATGTCCGACAGAAGCCTCTGTGATGGCACCAAAGCCCCAATAAGAGGTGGACACGTCCGAATACAGTGAGGATGTCGTAGCCCAGGAGGGTGCAGAATCCGTTCTGCCGAACAGCCGATTCAGCATCACCACCGCCTCCGTCCGGTTTACATTGGCCTGGGGCCGGAATGTGCCGTCCTTATAGCCCGTGATAATTCCGGCGTTGGCCAGGAGATAGACGCTTTGGGTGTACCATGCGCTACCGTCCTTGGGCACATCGGTAAAGGAGGCATCCGTAGTAGGCTCCAGACTTACATTCTCCGCCTTCAAATACTGGGCCAGCATTGCCACGAACTCCGCCCGGGAAATTCTATTCTGACCACGGAAGGTGCCGTCTGTATAGCCGCGCATATAGCCCCGGTTATAGGCCGTGGCCACATAGGCCCTGGCCCAGCCCGGCACATCGCCAAAGGGACAATCCAGCGCATCTGCCAGCTTTGCTTCCGATGCGGACACCAGCATTTTGGCTGCTTGATTTCGGCTCAGGCTGTCGCCGGGATGGAATGTGCCGTCACCCATGCCCTGCACGTAGGGGGCATGATAGTGATAGGAATATGCCTCCTCGGAAAAGGTGCAGTTCACTTCAAAGTCAATTTCAAAGGTTCGGTTCCAGGGGAAGTTATACCTGGGAATCTCAACGCCGGAAATCGCCGCAGTGGTAAAAGGCGAAAGACTTACAATGCTGTTGGAATGGCAAACGTTGTCAAGGAGTTCCACCGTATCGGCCTTCATATTATCATCCAGAATTTGACTATAGGAAGCCAGCTTTTCCAGATCGTCCGTGGCAAAGTTGTTACAATTGACGCCAAGAAGATCCAGCTGGCGGCTAGTCTGTGCCAAAACGCCATCTGCCTTATAGTATTCCTTCAAAAGCGCCGTCACCATGGTGCCCACTTGGGCGCGCCTGGCCTCCTCCGAGATATTCTGGCTCAGAGACCGGTAGCGGGATACGCCGTAGCTCAGCGCAATGGGCACCTGAATCACGCCGTCGTTATAACCCGAATAGGAAAGCAGATACCCAAGATGCACCGTCTCGATGAGCATGGAATGCAGCACACTTCGGTCGTTCGAAGTGAAATCCATCAGAATGGTCGGGACGTTGTTCTGCTCATTTGCATTGATCTGGTCGATCAGCTGGGAAAATACCGCCCTGTTATGCTCGGAATCCGAGGTACTTGCAACCATCAGGAGCGAAATATCCCCTTCGCCGTCGGTAATCTGGGCATCCATATAAGACGCGGTGCTGTCCAGCAGCTCCGAAACCGTCATATAGTTGAAGGTAGGAACCCAGTCCCCCTCAATTCCGTAATACTTCACACCCAGCGTGGTGCCCTGAGTATTCGTCTTTTCCCCGTAGTGCTTGGAGAGAATCATCTGGGCAATGCCGTCCAGAGCAGAGAGAATCGTGATCCGATTGCCCGCAATCCGCTCCACATAGGCAATTTCGTTGGTGTGAATGTTATTGCCGTCGGAGGAATCGTCCACACCCAGCACATATTCAATGTTATCGTTGAATGCCAGATGCCGCAGGGCATAGTCCACCAGCCGCAGCTTTCGCTCCCGGATTTTCAGATAATTGGCAATAATTTCGTCGTCGCTGGTCTGGGTCACCGCAGCAGTCCGGCTCTCTGCTTTGAGGGCCGCCTCCAGTCCGATTACGCTGATGGCCTCCATCTCCGCATCATCGGTGGCAAAAATGGAGAAATCCGCATCCTGCTGGTCGATGCAGTTGGGGTAGTTCTTGATGACGTTCTCCAGCGTCAGCTTCCAGCCGGCAAGGGTCGGGCGGGCCTTCATGCCATAGCTCCGGGTCAGGCTGTAGGCATGGAGACCATAACCGCCAAAGCCAGAGGACATGGCAAGCCGCAGAATGGAATCAATCACATAGACGTGCTTCGTATTGGCAAGCTCGCCGATATAGTCAATGATGTCGTATTCCGTCATGACTTTGCCATTGGGCAGGGTCACAGGCTCCATCTCCATCATGCACCGGGAGTTCATCAGACCGCCGGAAAGCAGCTGATCCAAAGAGATGATAAAGGTATCATACTGCTCCGCCTGTTCCATCAGCCATGCCATCAGCGCCCCTCGATCACCGGATTGGGTTCCGTTGGCGTTTTTCGGCTGACCGTCCAGCTTGGTGGCGTACAAGTCCGTATCCGGCAAAATCAGTTGGAGATCCAGCGAATCCGCCAGCTGCTGTACCCGCCTCAGGTTCAAGGGACGATCATCCAGGGGGATATAGACAATGGCCCCTTGGCTTTCTTCCGCTTTCTCGCCGGTGTCATTAGCTGCCCCAATGGGGCACATCATGCCCACAAGCAAGGCAGTCAACAAAATCAGAGATAAAAGTCTCTTTTTCAAAATCATTCCTCCAAGATTCTCTTGATCCGATCCAATCCAAGTTATATTACAGACCGTTCTGCTGGCGGCAGGCGGTCAGGGTGTTCTCCAGCAGCATGACACGGGTCATGGGGCCGACTCCGCCTGGTACGGGGGTGATGGCGCTGGCTTTCTGAGATACGGCGGCATAGTCCACATCGCCGCAGAGCTTGCCTTCGGAATTGCGGTTCATGGCAACGTCGATAACCACCGCGCCGTCCTTCACCATGTCCTCAGTGACAAAGCCGGTCTTTCCCACGGCGGAAATCAGAATGTCTGCCTGGAGGGTCTGGGCCTTCAGATCCTTGGTGCCGGAGTGGCAGATGGTCACGGTACCGTTCTTCTGGAGCAGCAGCAGGGCCATGGGCTTGCCTACAATGTTGCTCCGTCCGATGACCACGCAGTGCTTTCCGGCGGGGTCAATCTTGTATGCCTCCATGAGCTTTACAATACCTGCGGGGGTGCAAGGGGCGAACCGGGGCATTCCCTGGGTGAGATAGCCCACATTGGTGGGATGGAACGCATCCACGTCCTTTTGCGGATCAATGGCCTCAATGACCCGCTGGGAGTTGATCTGCTTGGGCAGAGGCAGCTGCACCAGAATGCCATGGATGGATGCATCGTGGTTCAGGGTGTCCAGCAGCTCCAGCAGTTCCTTCTCGGTGGTTTCCTCCGGGAGATGATACATGGCACTGTAAATGCCGCACTCCTGACAATCCTTCTCTTTATTGCGTACATAGACCTTGGAGGCGGGGTTCTCCCCCACCAGCACCACTGCCATGCCCGGCCGGCAGCCCTTTGCAGCCAGCTCCTCTACCTCCTTGCGGATGGTTTCCTTGCACTGTGCAGACAGCGCCTTTCCGTCTAAAATCGTTGCCATATGATATTCCTCCTGGGTAATCTGCATATAAAATGATGTTTTAAGTGTAACATACCTACGCAGCAAATGCAAGAAAAAGGATACGACAGGAAAAATCCGCCGTATCCTTTGTGTTTTTTACTGGTGCAGCATTTCCTCTGCGCTTTTCAGGGTATTGCTGGTGATTTTTGCGCCGCCAATGAGCCGGGCAATCTCCGCTTTTCGGCCCTCCAAATCCAGGGGCGTGACGCTGGTATAGGTTCGCCCGTCCTTTTCTGCCTTGGAGATCAGAAAATGGGTGTCCGCCATAGCAGCAATCTGGGGAAGATGGGTGACAACCAGCACCTGCTTGCCCTGGGACACGCTGTGTAGCTTTTCCGCCACCTTCTGCGCAGCCCGACCGGATACGCCGGTGTCCACCTCGTCAAAAATCATCGTGGGAATATGATCCTTTTCCGACAGGACGTTTTTCATCGCCAGCATGATCCGTGCCAGCTCGCCGCCGGAAGCCACGCGGTTCATCTGCCGCAGCTCCTCTCCAATATTGGCCGACATCATGAACCGGCAACTGTCCCCGCCGGATTCCTCCAGATGCTTTAACGGCTCCAGCTGGCAGACAAACTGTACTCTCGGCATATCCAGCTGTCTTAGCTCAGAAATCAGCCGCACCTCAAACTGCTTTGCCGCCTGATGCCGACTTTCCGACAGCTCTGCGGCCAATGCCTTTGCGGCCTTCGCCTTCACCCGGAATTGCGTCTGTAACTGGGCAATGGTATCATCCGCCATCTGGATCTCATCCAGCTCTTTTTTGCATTTCTTCTGATAGTTCAGGATATCCTCGCAGGTGGCGCCGTATTTCCGCCGCAGCCGATGGATCACATCCAGCCGGGACTCCACAGCCTCCAGCTCACCGGGGGAAAAATCAAAGCTGTCCCGGAGATCCCGCACCCGTTCGGCGGCATCCACAACGGAATAGCTAAGCTCCGTCACTTGATTATACGCCGTATCAATGGACTCGGACACATCCGCCACCAGTCCCAGGGCGTGCTGGGCCTGAGACACCAGCGACACCGCGCCGTCGGTATCATCCCCGCCATACAGTGCGCCCGCCGCTTCATTCAGGGCGTTCATGAGCTTTTCGCCGCTGCGCATGAGCTTTCGTTTTTCCTCCAGCTCCTGATCCTCGCCGACTTTCAGCTCCGCACGGTCAATCTCCTGAATCTGAAACGTGAGATTCTCCACCCGGCGGGCTTTTTCCGCTTCATCCATCTGTAGACTGCGGATTCGCTTGCGCAGGGCATCCATTTCAAGATAGGCATTTCGGTAGCGCTCCATCAGCGGGGCATGATCCGCAAAGGCATCCAGCATGGCAAGGTGATTGGCCTCATCAAAGAGCTGGGCCGAATCGTGCTGTCCATGAATCTGAATCAGCTGCTGGCCCAGTCCACGGAGAATCGAAACCGTCACCGGAATTCCGTTCACCCGGCAGGCATTCCGTCCATCCGCAAAGATTTCCCGCTGGATCAGTACTTCTCCCCCATCCACAGGCACGGAGTTTTCCTGGAACCAGGGATAATCGGGTACCCCGTGGAACACGGCGCTGATAAACGCGCGACTAGCCCCGGTGCGGATGGCATCCCGATAGGCCCGCTGCCCCAGAATGGCCGAAATGGCGTCAATCACAATGGATTTACCGGCGCCGGTTTCGCCGGTCAACGCATTGAAGCCAGGACGGAACGTAATGTCCGCCTGGCGAATCACTGCGATATTCTCAATGTGCAGCAGCTCCAGCATAGCCGTCACCTCGCTCTGTTGATGATCCCCCGAAGCTCCTCACAGAATTCTCTGGCATAGTCGGAATCCCGCATCAGAATCAGCCCCGTATCGTCTCCTGCAATGGTGCCTACCACATAGCTGATATCCATGCTGTCCACCGCCGAGCAGGCCGCAGAAGCAAGGCCCGGCAGCGTGTGGATCACCACAATGTTCTGGGCATGATCCAGCTTGATGACGCACTCGTGGAAAATATTATTGAGCCGGGACACAAAGGACGCAGATTCCGCCTGCTGCACCGTATACCGGTAGCTGCCGGAATCCGATAGCTCCTTGACGATCCGAAGATCCTTGATGTCCCGGGAAATGGTAGCCTGGGTACTGCGGAAGCCGTTTTCCTCCAGAGCCGCCAGCAGTTGCTCCTGGGTTTCAATGTCTTTCTGACCGATGATCTCCAGTATTTTTGCCTGACGCTGACTTTTCATTGCCATCACCCCTGAAACTTGTGGTTCAGAACGCCGTAAAAGCTGGTGTCCTTGAGCCGAATGAGCTGAATGCTTCGATTGGAGGCGGTAACGATCACCTCATCCTCCGCGCTGAGTCGAAAGGCTTTTCCGCCGTCTACGGACAAAAATGCGCTGCGTTTTCCGATGCGCCCGATTCGGGTGGCCACCGTGCGCTCCCGGGAGAGCACCAGTGAACGGATGGACATACTGTGCGCACAGATTGGGGTTACGATAATGTTCTCGGCACCGGGCTCCACAATTGGCCCGCCTGCCGACATGGAATAGGCCGTGGTACCGGTGGGCGTAGAGAGTACAATGCCGTCGCCGTCAAACTCCATGGCCTCCTGATCGTCTACGGAAATGGACATCTGGATCACGCGGGCCACCGCGCCCTTGGTGACCACCGCGTCATTCAGCGCGTTATCCTCGTAAATGGTTCTGCCGCTGCGCTTTACGGTCACACGGATCATCATCCGGGAATCCAGCGTAAAATCGCCGGTGACCAGCTTTCGTACCAGCGGAAGCTCATTACATTCCAGCTCCGCCATAAAGCCCATGGAGCCGGTGTTGACTCCTAGCAGAGGAATATTCCGGCTGCCCACCAGCCGCGCCGCATGAAGAATGGTGCCGTCGCCGCCAAAGCACACAAGGCCCTGGCATTCCCGCAGCGCTTCCTCCATGGAAACAAAGCGTAGCTCCTTGGGCATTTCATGGCTCCGTTCAACGTGAAAGGGCAGGCAGATCTTCACCTCTGCCCCGCTTTGCCGCAGCAGCTGCTCCACCGATCGCGTGATTTGGTACCCCCGATCCCGATAAGGGTTCGGCATCAGCGTGATCTTCTTCATGTTCTCACCCCTTCAGCGCTTCATGGGCGTCCTGTGCCACCCCTGCCGCAGTAAACTGCTTTGGCTCCACCGGCTGCATACAAAGATGCCCCAGGAATTCGATGTTCCCCTCCGGCCCCTTGACGGGAGAATAGGTCAGATTCTCCACGGTAAAGCCCAGGGATTCTGCCAGTGCCAGAAAATTCTCCAGCACCTCAATATGGGTGGACAGCTCACGGACCACGCCCTTTTTGCCCACCTTGTCCTTGCCCGCTTCAAACTGGGGCTTAATCAAACACAACACTTCGCCGGTGGGCTTTAATAGGGAACGAATCACCGGAAGCACCAGCTTCAGGGAAATAAAGCTCACATCCACCACGGAAAGATCCAGCGGCTCGCCGATGTCCTCCGGGGTCACGTTTCGAATATTGGTGCGCTCCATAACCACAACCCGGGGATCCTCCCGAATCTTCCAAGCCAGCTGACCATAGCCCACATCGATGGCAAAAACCTTTTTTGCACCTTTCTGGAGCAGGCAGTCGGTAAAGCCGCCGGTGGACGCGCCGGAATCGCTGCAAACATAGTCCTTCGGCACCACGCCGAAATAGTCCAGTGCCTTCTCCAGCTTCAGTCCGCCCCGGCTCACATAGGGGCAGAGCTTGCCCCGAACTTCAATCTCCGCCGTGGGATCAATGGGCGTGCCCGGCTTATCTACTCGCTGACCGGCGACGAAAACAAGCCCTTCCATAATGATGGCCTGGGCCTTGGTACGGCTTTCCGCCAGCCCTTTATTTTGCAGCAGCACATCCAGTCGTTCTTTTTTCATCGCTTTTCAGCTCCTTTACGGTTTCATAAACAGCCTGCCCGTCAATGTTCCAGGCGCGGCGCAGCTGAGCAACGGAACCATGGGTTACAAAACCGTCCCCCAGGTTCATGAGCTTCACCTGCTCCGGCACAACACCCAGCTCGGCCAGTCCGGCCAGAATCTCCTGTCCCAGGCAGCCCTGACGCACATCTTCCTCCAGAATAATCAGCCGTCCGGTCTTTTTCACGGACTCCACAATCAGTCTGAGATCCAGGGGCGCCAGCTGCCACAGCTTTACGATGTCCAGCTGGAGATTATCCTGATCCAGCAGCATCTGTGCTCGCATGGCTTCGGACACCATGGCCCCATAGCAGACCACGGTGACGTCGCTGCCCTCATGGAGCACGGTATTCTCCAGAATGCAGTCGGAATACAGCTCATTCCCGCCTCGGGGATACCGCACCGCCACCGGCCCGGTCACATCATACACCGCATGGTGCAGGGTTCTTCTCAGCTCCTCGGTAGATGCGGGGGCAAAGAGCTTCATATGAGGCACCGTGCGCAGATAGCTCACGTCAAAAACTCCGTGATGGGTCTCGCCGTCCGCGCCAACCAATCCGGCCCGATCCACCGCAAACACCACATGGAGGTTCGCGATGGCCGTATCGTGAATCATCATATCATAGGCCCGCTGGAGGAACGTGGAATACACCGCCACCACCGGCAGCATCCCCTGCTTCGCCAGACCGCTGGCCATGGTGACTGCGTGCCCCTCGGCAATGCCTACGTCAAAAAAATGCTTGGGATAGTCATTTGCAAATTGACTCAGGCCAGTGCCCTGCTCCATGGCCGCAGTAATGGCGCAGATTTTCCGGTCTTCGATGGCCATGGCACACATGGTTTTTCCAAATACAGAGGAAAACGTCTCCTTTGTGCTGCCGCCGGAGCATCCGGACTGGACGTCAAAGGCCGAAACGCCATGATATTCGTCTGGATTCTCCTCGGCGTAGCTGTAGCCGCGTCCCTTGGTAGTGGTAACATGGAGCAGCACCGGGCAACTCAGCTCCTTGGCCTGCTCCAGCAGATACACCAGCTTGCCAATATCGTGACCGTCCACCGGGCCAAGATAGGTAAATCCCATCTCATCGAACATATTACTGCCGATCAGGGCGTTTTTCATCCAAACCTTTGTCCGGTGCACCACCCGATAAATAGCCTTGCCGCCGGGGATGGTGTTGGTCACTGCGTGGAACACCCGTTTGCAATTAAAATAAGAAGGCTTGAGCCGCTGACGGGCCAAAAATTTCGCAATACCGCCCACATTGGGCTGAATGGACATACCGTTGTCGTTGAGCACTACAATCAGCGGCTCCCGGCTCTGTCCGGCATCGTTCAGGCCCTCATAGGCCAGGCCACCGGTAAGTGCACCGTCACCGATAACGGAAATTACATGATAATGCTCGCCCATGAGAGTTCTCGCCCGGGCCATGCCCAGTGCCGCCGAAACGGAATTGGACGCATGACCGCCTACAAACGCATCGGCATCGGACTCATTGGGCCGCGGAAAACCAGCCATACCGCCGAATTTCCGCAGCTGGGAGAATCCCTCCATACGACCCGTAAGAATCTTATGTACATAGGACTGATGGCCTACGTCAAAGACAATCCGGTCAACAAATGGGTCAAAGACTTTATGCAGTGCCACCGTCAGCTCCACCGCGCCCAGATTGGACGCCAGATGGCCGCCGGTTTTGGAAACACTTTCAATCAGAAAGCTGCGAATATCCTGACAAAGGGCAGCATCCTCCTCCGGAGTAAAAGACAGAAACTCCTGCCGATCCCCCGCACGCTCCAGTAGATTCAAAATTACACAACCTTAGTTTTTCCGCTTCCCCAGGAGCTTTTTCAGCTGGCTCGGTGCAGATTTTATATAGTAGATCACCTTCGATGCACAATGAACAATCGAGGTGGATTTTGTCATAGCAAATGTTTTTCCGACAGCCTTTCCGCCCACGGTAAGTCCGGAAACCACCGCAGCCATACCAATCTCCAGCAGCTGCGCACGTGTGCCCACGGACTGCCTGTTTGCAAGGATTAGCAGCACAATGGACGCAGAAGCGGTACCGGAAATAATGCCGCAGATATCGCCCACCACGTCGTTGCAGAAGGACGAAACCTTCTCGGCGTTGCGCAGAAGCTTTAACGCTTCCTGCGATCCGGGAACCCGGTGGGCTGCCATGGAATGGAAGGGCTTGACATCGGCTGCGGTCACTGCCACACCGATGATATCAAACAAAATGCCGATCAGAACAATGACCAGCAGAATGAAAAACGCAGGAACAAGCCCGGCTTGCCCCAACAGCATATTGGATATGGTGGAAAACACCGCAGATATTACCACGGTAGATAAGAAGATCGTAATGATCCACTTAATGTTGACTTTCTTTTTTGACTTCTTTTTCTGCTTTTGACCCGATATGTCAGATTTCAAGCAAAACCCTCCAGTAAAAGTAGTTTAAGATGACGGCAGCAGACGGGATTAATCTTACGGCTTAGGTCTGGCCGGTTTTCCCCGCAATGCACTCCCCGTTGCCGTAGGAGCGGTTTCCCTTTCAGCACTGCGCCGGGTGGTTGCCCACTCCGGTGCCAGATTGCCACTTAGTCCGCACTGCAATCCCCCGTCTGCCCCAGTGGACAGCCTAGGTGCTTTCCACAGCGGGCGGAATGATCCATTAGCCTCTTTTGCAAACGTGGTTTCAAGAGAATATCACCACCACCTGCGGCCGGCAGGCATGTGTGCATAGCTCCTCTCTCCTCCCACCTTCACGCAAGGCAGGCTACACTGTACGCAGCTACTTACACCACATTACAGGTTTAATCCTGAGTCGTACGCAGTCCGTTGGCACCCACAAGGGATACGCTGGCTGACGCACAAGAACAGGTCTCCACGGAATCCGGGTCGAATATCTCATGCCATTGAGTACCGCCCGAAAACCTTAACCCCCAGCACCCACCCGAAACTGGGCGTAACAAGCAAGCACCAGGGACTTCATCGATATGCCCTTTAGAGGATTTTTAGGCCCTCCCTAAGAATCATCCACTCCGACTAGGATACTGCGCCGTCATCGAAAGCTGAATAATACCTCACATTATACCATGTTTTTTCAGAATTTCAATGCATATTCAAAAAATTATGCATTAGTTTTGGTATATGCTGTGTCAATGATTCCGGCTGACCAGCAGCTCGGAAAGTGTTCGAATAAACTCGGTGGTTGCAAAGCCGCCCCGTTCCAGCGCCAGAAGGGCCTTGCTTGTTTCCCGTTCCACCAACCGCTGGCACTCCTGAATGCCGTGGATGGTAATGAAGGTGCTTTTTCCGTTGGCGATATCGGATCCGATTGGTTTTCCCAGGTGGCGGCGACTTCCAATTTCGTCCAGCATATCGTCTCGAATCTGGAACGCCATCCCCAGGGCCATGGCAAACTCGCCTGCCGCCTGAATCTGCGACTCACTGCCGCCGCCCAAGACTGCGCCCATCTGGCAGGCCGCACGAATCAGGTCGCCGGTTTTATGGGCATGAACCTCCCGAAGCTCAGTTTCGTCCAGCATCTGTTTTTCGCCGCGAAGATCAAGGATCTGACCGGCTACCATACCATCCTCACCGGCCCCCTGTGCCAGGATATGCACGCACCGAAGGATTTTTGCAGGATCCCCCGGCTGTTCGGCCAGCAGACGGAAAGCCGCCGCCTGGAGTGCATCACCGGCCAGGGTCGCAATGTCTTCCCCATACATCTTATGGCAGGTGAGCTTCCCCCGGCGGTAATCGTCGTTGTCCATACAGGGGAGGTCGTCATGGATGAGAGAATAGGTATGCACCAGCTCAATGGCGCAGGCCGCAGGAAGGACCTCATCCACCGGGCCGCCCACTGCCTCGGAAAAGCTCATGACCAATACCGGGCGCAGCCGTTTTCCTCCAGCCAGAAGGCTGTAGCGCATGGCTTCCTGGAGAATGCAGTAGTTGGACTTCTCCACAAACAGCTCCTCCAGATAGCGCTCCACAATGGTCTGACGGCGAACTAATTCAGGACGAAAGCTGATCATCTGTTACAACCTCCTCTACCGGTTTATCGTCGGGGCCTGCCATGAGCTTCGAAACCTTCAGCTCTGCGGTATCCAGCAGGGCTGAGCATTTGGCCGCCAGCTTGGTGCCCTCCTCAAACAGCTTCATGGATTCCTCCAGGGGCACATCCCCGGCCTCCAGCGCCTTGACGATCTCGTCCAGGCGGGTCATGGACTCCTCAAATGTCACGGATTTTCTGCTCATGATTATTCCTCCCTTACCTGCTCCACCCGGGCGTCTGCGCTGCCCCGATGGAAGCGGATGGCGATATGGTCGCCGGGGTGTAAAGAACTTGCCGATACAATGGCGGTGCCCCGGTTATTTTCTGTAATACTGTAGCCTCTGGACAGAACCTTCAGCGGACTCATGGCGTCCAGTCTGGCGGCTCTGGTCTCCAGGCGCTTCCGTTCTCCGGCCAGCACTGCATTCTCCGCCGTACTCAGCCGCTGACGGCAAAGAGCAAGCTGTCCCGCTTCTTTGGTCAGACGATTTACCATGGTATGGCCCAGCTTTTCCGTTAGCACATCCAGCGTCTGCCGACGATCCGCCAGATAATTCTCCGGGGATTGCAGCACCCGGGCATTTTTCCGCAGCTCCAACTGGGTGCGGCAATTTTTCAGCTGACGGCTCAATAGAGATGCCATCCGGGTTTGCGCAGCGGCAATTTTCTGCCGAAGCTCCTGCTGATCCGGTGTACAAAGCTCGGCGGCATTGGACGGGGTGGCCGCCCGCAAATCCGCCACATAGTCTGCAATGGTCACATCCGGCTCATGGCCCACCGCAGAAATTACCGGGATTTTTGACCGATAAATTGCCCGAGCTACCACTTCTTCATTAAACGCCCAAAGATCCTCCATGGATCCGCCGCCCCGTCCGGTGATAATCAGATCCGCCAGCTGATAACGGTTGGCATAGTCCAGCGCAGCCGCAATCTCGCCAGCGGCCTCCTCCCCCTGTACTCGTACCGGCAGCAGCTTTACTTCTGCCAGAGGGTAACGATGCCGGATAATTCGCAGCATATCGTGTACTGCCGCACCGGCTGCTGAGGTGATTATGGCAATCTGATGGGGATAGGCCGGAATGGGCTTTTTGTGCGCCGGATCAAACAGGCCCTCTGCCGCCAGCTTTTTCTTCAGCTGCTCAAAGGCCACCGCCAAATCTCCGGCGCCCTCCGGGGTCATGGCCACACAGTAGAGCTGATAGACGCCATCCCGGGGATAAACGGTAATGCGCCCTGCGGCCTGCACCATCATTCCGTTTTCCGGACGAAACCGCAGGCGCATGGCGCTGGAGCGGAACATCACACATTTCAGCTGAGACTGACCGTCCTTCAGCGTAAAATAGTGATGTCCCGACGGGTATTTTTTATAGTTGCTGAGTTCTCCGCGAATACAGAGCCCTCCCAGGAGGCCGTCGGCGTCCAGCATCTCTTTGATGTAGCTGTTGACCTGACTGACCTCCAGTATAAGCTGTTCATTCTGCATGACCATTCTCCGCAAGCCATGTGAGCACCGCAATGCCCATGGCGTTATCCGTGGAACAGGCCGGACTGCCAAAAATTCCGCCCTCCGGCACCATTGCCTGCCGCAGCAGCGAATTAGAGGACACCCCTCCGGTAAACACCGCAGGCAACGGTCCAAACCTCTGCCGAGCCTGCTCCGTTGCCTTGGATATGGCATAAATCAGGCATTCCAGCACAAATCTTGCCGTATTTTTCCCGCTTTTCTCCGCCATGGCCGCAGCCTTATTCTGCATACCCGAGAGAGAAAAGTGCATATCACATACCTTCACGGGATAGGGCTTTGCTTCTCCCGCCTGGGCCAGCTGATCCAGCGCTTTCCCCGCCGGAAAATCCAGGCCCAGCAGTACGCCGGTGCGGTCAATCAGCTGACCGGCAGACAAGTCCTCGGTTCCGCCGATGATCTGCGGCTTTAATCCCGGCTCCACCAGTAAAAGCTCCGTGGTGCCCCCGGACAGATGCCAGGCCAGAAACCGCTCCTGTATCAGCTCCATATGGCCGCTGCTCCAAAGCACCGCTGCCAAATGCCCCTCCTGATGGGAAAAGCCATGGTAGGGAGCGCCGGTTGCCGCAGCCATACTCTTTCCGGTGCCGCAGCCCGCCAAAAAGCAGGGCATATAGGAACCCTCCACGGGTCTGGGGCGTTCGCTGGCGCCGATGGCCTCGGGTCGGGACGGCAACGTCAGGCTCAGCTGCTCCGTCAGTTCCGGAAGCCGCACCACGTGCTGAAACAGCGCGTCGGACTGTCTGAGGCCCAGCTCACCGGATTTCACCGTCAAAAGCCGCCCGCAGTTTTCGCCCTTCTGCCCGTCAAACCAGGCAACCGAGGTGGTATAGTTGCTGGTGTCGATGCCCAGTGCAATCATTCTCTGGAACGGGCAAAGGAACCCAGAATGCCGTTGATAAACGACACCTTATCCTCTTCCTCATACCGTCGTGCAATCTCCACGGCCTCGTTGATCACCGCGCCGGTGGGAGCATCCTCTACATAAAGGATCTCGTAAATGGCCAGCCGCAGCACAGCCAGGGAGACCTTGGAGATCCGGCTGACCTTCCAGCCCACGGCGTAGGTCTCGATGATCTGGTCGATCTCCTGTTTTTTTACATAAACGCCCCGAACGCAGTCCTCGATGTACGCAAGCTGCTTGGCGTTGGGCTTTTCCTGATAAAGATCCGTTTCCTCAGCCAGACGGGGATAGTAATCCTCCTCGAATACCTTCTGAAACAGCTCCTCGGGCAGCTCGTCGTGGTATTCCATCTCATAAATCAGATGCATGGCAATCTCTCTGGCGGTGGTTCGTGTCATATGATTTCCCCCTGTCGGTTTTTCACACAATAATTCATATTATATTGTACTGCATTTTGCAGAAAAAAGAAAGTACAATTTTTCTGTCAAATTCCGTGAAAAAGCCCCTGCCCCAGCGGGCGGGAGCCTTTCCGGTCATTCCTTCTTCTTGTTTTGCTTCTCAATCATCCGATGGAGGCAGCTCAGAGCGTCACTGAGTCCCCCAAGCCGGTCAATAAGCCCAATGGACACCGCCTGATCCCCATAGACCACACTGCCCACGTCCGTTGCCAGTTCATCCGTTGCCAGCATCAGGCGCATAAACTCCTCCCGATCCACCCGGGAGTTTTTGCAGACGAATTCCACGATCTGATCCTGAATCCGGTCAAAATAGTGATAGGTCTGGGGCGCGCCGATGACCGTGCCGCTGATGCGCACCGGATGAATGGTCATGGAGGCCGTGGGCACGATCATGGACTTCTTCGCGCACACCGCCAGAGGAACGCCGATGGAATGCCCGCCGCCCAATACCAGCGACACCGTGGGCTTTTTCATCCCGGCAATCAGCTCCGCAATGGCAAGTCCCGCTTCAATATCGCCGCCCACGGTATTGAGCAGAATCAGGAGGCCGTCGATCTCCGGGCTCTCCTCAATGGCCGCGATTTGGGGGATCACGTGCTCATATTTCGTGGTTTTCGTGGTTTCCGGCAGAACCTGATGGCCCTCGATCTGCCCGATGATGGTCAGGCAGTGGATGTTCCCCGCCTGGCTTTTCAGTTCTGCGCTGCCAAATTCGATGGTTTGCTCCTGCTGCTGCTCCATGAGATCCGCTTTTTCGTTTGACATACCGATTTCTCCGATTATCTTAGTTTTCTTCAGTATGCGCAGAAGTCCGGTTCTTATTCGGGGCAGTAGGGCGCGCCGTTTTCGTCTAAATGCAAAAGGAGATAGCTTTTTCTCTGCACCTCCCGGTATGCATAAAAGCAGCACACCTCATCAGCGGGCAATGGGTCGCCCACCTTCCATCGGAATCGCAGGCAATCCCCCCTTCTCTCTCCGGCGGGATAGCAGACTCCGCCGATGGTTCCGCCGGGAAAGCACTGCCACGTATCCCCTTCATAGACGATTTTCCCGGCTATCAGCTGCCCCTTGGGTAGCCTGCTTGTGGGCATGGTGGCGCGGAGATACAGCCGCTCCCCCTCCGGCACCGGAACACCCAGGGAAATTTCGCCGCCGGAAAACACGCCATATACCCGGCATAGTCGCTGGGCCTGCAGGCTTCCGGTGAATTTTGTATAGAGTCCCTGCTGGCAGGCCTCCAATGTCCCCTGTTTTTGCCTGCCGTCATAAATGGGCACCTGCATAAAAACACCCCCGCACAAGCATATGCGAGGGTGCCGTAAGAGTTTCGGTTATCTCAGTCCGTTGTGGAGTCCAAAGCTCACCGCAATGGCGTCGTCCACCTTGTCCATCATGGTGTCGTCCAGATGGCCCATGTGCTCCCGCAGGCGCTTTTTGTCGATGGTTCGCACCTGCTCCAGCAGCACCACGGAATTTTTCGTCAGTCCCACCGTCGGGCCCACCAGCTCAATGTGGGTGGGCAGTCTGGCTTTATTCATCTGTGATGTAATGGCGGCTGCAATGACGGTGGGGCTGTGCTTGTTACCCATGTTGTTCTGCACGATCAGTACCGGGCGGCATCCCCCCTGCTCGCTGCCCACCACGGGGCTGAGATCCGCGTAAAAAATATCGCCACGTCTTACACTGCTGTCCATGATTCATGTCTCCGTTTCAGTAGGATATCGGCTTTTGCCGTTAGCCCTATTGTTGCCGGAAGAATGGAACTTTATTCAGAGGGATAAAAGGCATAAACAAAAACCGTCCTGCAGAAGCAAGACGGTTTTAATGGCACAGAACCGTAATTTTGATAGAGACCCGTTAAGGGGGGGCAATTTCGGTACAGAGGGGTGCAGCGTTGTCGCAAAGCAGAATTGCCCGCCTGAAGCATTGCGGCAAACTCCAATTTACAACTCTCGAATCATTCTTACTTTTAACGGTCTCTTAGTTAAAAACTCTGCATTTTCATCCATCGTCGTCCTTGGATGTTGGTATATATCTACTCCTACAGCAATCGGTTCATCAATGATATACAAATATCCTTTTTCTGTTCCGTTATGACTAATTTCACCATTATCATCATATTCCAAACCACTTGGTTGATGTGAAAATGCTTCTGCGAGTTCTTTCCACTGCGTAACCGTGCTGTTTGTTCTTAGCTCTGAGAACAGCTTATTAGAACCATGATACCAAATCCCATCCGGTTGTATTTCTATTTTCATATGGTTCTTCTCCACCAATTCCGGTTTACAAAACTAAAAATCACATAATAGCGAAAGTCCACCGCAATTCTATCAAAATTACGGTGGACTTATGGTCCGAGTGCCGAGATTCGAACTCGGGGCCTCTTGAACCCCATTCAAGCGCGATACCAAACTTCGCCACACCCGGATATTTTGTTCCGCTCTCCTGAGCGCTCCAATATAATACTACAGGAATCCGGGATTGTCAAGCATGATTTTTATTTTTTTCGCGTTTTATGCAAACTTTTTTGAAACGGGTCATTTCTGGCCGAAATCAGCGGAAAATGCGCCCATCCTCGTCGTACACCTCAATGCGGGTGGCATAGGAGAAATCCGGTGTGCATTCCGGTGCATAGCGATTGATGGCGCTCACTAGCAGCTGGGGATTCAGCGCAGGATTCTGGGCGGCAAGAATGCCCTGAAGCTCCAGCTCCTGGCCCGAAATCCGGCTGACCCCCATGGTGGAGATCATGGGCTTGATGTCCACCTCGGTCATGCCCTTTTTCGAGCGCTTCTCCACAAAGATTTCTTTCCGCTGGAACAATGCGTTCAGGGTATCCCTCACCTCGTCCCCTGCCCCGCCGTCGTATTCCAATCGCACATTGCACTGGAGATACCGCAGCTCCTTGATCTTCCGGCTACTATCATAGGCCGACAGCACCCGAATGCCCGCGGGGAAATAGGGATTCAGCCGCTCGGGCAGGGATTCCAGAGGAACATCTTCCTCCTCCAACGTAAAGTCCAGAATTTCGCACCGGCTGGACATACCAACGCTCAGGGGCAGCGCCACGGACACATAGGCGTGGGGGCTCATGCCCTGGGTGAACTTAATGTGTAGTCCCGCCCGGAGAAATACCCTGGGAAACAGGGCCATGGTGTCCAGATGGGAGATATAGATGGCCTTTCCGGTCTTTTCAAACAGCAGTCTATTCATCGCACACCCCTCCTGTATACAGCCGATTGGCCCCGCAGCCGGTACATTGCTTCCGGCAGTCCGGGGTAATCTCCGAACGATAGGCCTCCTGTCGCTCCTTCCAGAAGAACTTTTTCGGAATGCCGATGGAGATGGTCTCCCAGGGGAAGATCTCGTCCTCGCCCCATTCCCGCTGAGCATACCACTTGGGATCGACGCCGCAATCTTCAAAGGCCTGGAGCCATTTTTCCATGGAGAAATAGTCCGTCCAGCCGTCCATCTTGCAGCCCAGCTCATGGGCCCGGAGCAGGACGTTGCAGAGCTTCCGGTCTCCGCGGCACAGAGCTGCCTCCAGCATACTCAGGTCCGAGGGATGATAGTTATACTGGAAGTTCCGCCCCTTGAGATGGGATTTCAGCAGCGCACAGCGGCGGAGATATTCCTCCGGGGTGATCTGCGCTTCCCACTGGAACGGGGTTCCGTTTTTCGGCACAAAGAACGAGGTGGAGATGGTGATGGTCACGGGCCGCTTGGGATTCGGAGTATTCTCCCGCCATGCCGTCAGCACCTTATGGGCCAGGTCGGCAATGCCCAACACATCCTCATCGGTCTCCGTGGGCAGTCCCAGCATAAAATAGAGCTTCACCTTGCTCCATCCCCCGGCAAAAGCGGTGGAACAGGAGCGCAGGATATCCTCCTCGGTAACGTTTTTATTGATGGCGTCCCGCAGCCGCTGGGTTCCCGCCTCCGGAGCGAAGGTCAGGCCGCTTTTCCGCACCTTCTGCACCTTCTGCATCAGCTCCACGGAGAAGTTGTCCGCACGGAGCGAGGGCAGGCTCAGATTGATCCCACGGGGAATGCAGTAATCCAGCATTTTATCCGCAAATTCCCCCAGCTTTTTATAGTCGGAGGTGGAAAGGCTGGACAGGGTCATTTCGTCATAGCCGGAATTCTCCAAGCTCTTGACCGCAATCTCATAGAGCCGCTCTGGGCTCTTGGGCCGCACGGGACGGTAGCAAAACCCCGCCTGGCAGAACCGGCAGCCTCGAATGCAGCCTCGGAACAGCTCCAACACCGTCCGGTCATGGACGATCTGGGTGGAGGGCACAATGGTCTCCGTGGGGTAATAGGCCGCATCCATATCCTGCACAATGCGCTTGGTGACGATTTTCGGTGCGCCCTCCAGGGGGATGATCTCCCGGATGGTGCCGTCGTCGTTGTAGGTGTGCTCATACAGAGACGGGACATAAATGCCCGGAATCTTTGCCGCCTCCAGCAGGAATGCATGACGTCCAAGGCCCCGGCGCTTGGCGCTGCGATAGCATTCCAGCAGCTCCACGTCCACGTCTTCCCCTTCGCCCTCGATGCAGATATCGAGAAACTCCGCCATGGGCTCGGGATTATAAACGCTGGTGCCGCCCGCAATTACCAAATGCTTGAGGCTGTCCCCTCGATCACAGGATTTCAGCGGAATACTCCCCAGCTCCAGCATATTGAGCACATTGGAATAGGCCATCTCATAGCCCAGGGAGAACGCAATTACGTCAAACTCCTCCAGGGGATCATGACTTTCCAGCGTCCAAAGAGGAAGATGATGGATGCGCATCTCCTCCTCCATATCGCCCCAGGGGGCAAAGGCGCGCTCGCACCACACGCCCTCCATATTGTTCATGATGCCATAGAGAATCCGCATACCCACGTTGGACATACCGATCTCATAGGTATCCGGGAAGCAGAATGCCACCCGAATTTCCACCTGAGACTTGTCCTTGATGATCTCGTTATACTCACCGCCGGTATACCGGGCCGGCTTTTGCACCCGGGGCAGAATTCGGTTAATCAGATCTGTCATGTGTGCTCCCTCTTATTTATAGCGGAACTCCGCAACCACCTGGCCGCCGGAATTCCAGACGCGGCCGTCGCCGGATGCCAGCAGCTCGCCATAAAAATCCTCGGCCACCTCAATGGCAGCATCGTCCGCCGGAGTTTTTCCGGTCATGGTTTCGTGGTCAAATACAAAAATCCGCATCCGCTCCATTATCTTTTTCACGGGGTATCCGCACTTGGGGCAGGCCTCCGCCTGATCGGACACCTTGTTTTGACATTCAGGGCAAGTCAGCAGCATAATATTACCTCCATCATCACGCAATCGGTGCGTTGTTTCATTTGAACGGGATTATTATAATGCGCAAAGCCTCCAAGGTCAAGTAACGGAAATACCCCGCCGCAGTCGTGCCGCAGCGAGGTATCTCATTTTCTTTATTTCAGGCACTCGGCCACCCAGGCGATGAAATTCGTTTCGCTGGAGCCGGTGCGCTCTGCCATGGTATGGCCCTGACCCCATACGGTCTGGAATTCCACATCATCCACGCCGCTGTTCTGCTGAAGGGCCAACGCCAGATTCATTTCAACGGTCAGCGCCGTATCCCCCTGGGTAATGCCCGTGTGGATCCGCCAATGGGATGCCACATGGGAGGAGCCGCAGCCCGCATAGTAGTCAGACAGGAAGTACATGGGGTTGTACATATTCTGCCGGGTCAGGGAATCACTGCCCCAATCGTCCACGGAGGTCTGATACTCCTGATAATCCGTCACATACTGGGGATCGAAGTCGGAATACTGGCTGTACTTCTCCTGATTTTCCTCCAGGATCGCTGCCATCGCCGCATCGAAATGCAGGGCATCGTTCTGGCTGTCACCGAACACATAGTTCTCCGCCTGTCCGCGGCTAAGATCATCAAAGGCGGCAACATTCTTGCTGGCCGTCTTCTGCTGGCGAGCAAAAGCTGCAATGCTGGTAACATGGGCCTTGCCGGTTGCGGTGTCGTACTCCACCCAGGTTTCATCCTCGTTCAGGGAATTGATATAGTCCTCAGGAGTCTCATAGGTCACGCTCTCGGTATCGCTTTCGCCGGTCAGCCAGGGCATGGGGCCGCCATCGTCAGGAGGGCCGCCTGCTCCACCGTCTGGCGGAGGGCCAAAGCCGCCGTCTGCCATCATGGAATTGCTGGGGGTATAGGGGAACTCCGTGTCCTCCAGGAAGTTGTTCAGGGACAATTCGATCTGCCCCAGCACATAGTCATAATAGCTGCCGGAGGCATAAATCCCATCCTCCGACTGCTCTAAAATCAGCGCATTGCCGTCTTCATCCTTGAGGCCCAGTTGGT
>ERZ1034844.233-NODE-233-length-31565-cov-36.085306_pt1 | contig 31565 bp, 18 predicted proteins | sample MGYA00520594_ERZ1034844 | MGnify/ENA primary metagenome ERZ1034844 (study PRJEB33766, sample SAMN09781733) | gut metagenome | biome: gut microbiome | host: Homo sapiens | place: Madagascar | study: EMG produced TPA metagenomics assembly of the PRJNA485056 data... | reverse complement strand
AATCGTATCGTGCTGTATGTGATACAACAAAGATACAATTATTTTTAGTTTTATGTAATATTTAGATGTTACAATATACTAGTACAACGTCAAGAATCCAACTGGAGAATTCGGCCAAACCTGTACAAACCTCGATTGGATTCGGCAGCTCTCCGGAAAACTTTATAGAATTGCTTATTTCGACATCCTCTTTATAAGGGTTATTAAGGTATCCGGGGAGTTCATATCTGTATGAAGGGAAGTAGGTTAGCAAATTCTTAGCGAAAGCATCTTTAATAGCTTTGTCTGTATCATCGCAAGAGAACAATTTGACTGTATAGCTTGATTGTAAACCATTCTTGATCTTTCCGTACTCTACCTTTGTCTCGTATTTCACCAAGTCATTGTACTCAGCTTCAGTAAGCTGCCCACGAACATCAATGTAATCAATTGTCCTTTCTTCAATCTTGAAACGTATATATACAATGGACGGTTTACCTAGATCAATAGTATGAAATGAAGATGAGAGCCTATAATACTTGTACTCCTTACCTTCAAATGATCCTCGGTAATTGGGCTTAGCCATCTCATAAAAAGCATCAACAATATATGAGAGGATGGTCGTTTTCCCCCTGCCATTAATACCACATAAAACGTTTACTCCTTCTTAGAATGAAATCTCAAGATTATCCTTAAAAGGAGACCTATTAATGAACAGGCATTTATCTACTAATATCATTTTTGTCTATTTTGTAATTAGTTTATCGCTAATATCTTACGCAAATCTACAAGACGCTTACTACTTCAAACCATCCAGATCGATACTGTAGGTCTGAGCTGTTAACATTTCTTTCTCCAGACACATCACCATATAGACCGGCACATATGTAATTCGGCCATCAACTGATAGATTGTCGTTATTCAATACCAGTGCTTCCGGGATATCATACTCATCGCAATCCATAATGTTGGAGAGGGCACGGTGATATATGTAATCTTTTCCGGACTTTACCTCTATCGGGAGAACCTTGCCGTTCTTCTCAATAACGAAGTCTATCTCTCCCCTTTTCTTGCTGTTGTAGTAATATGGCCACAACCCGTGTGCAACGAGTTCCTGGGCCACGGCATTCTCATAGATGGATCCGAAGTTAATGTCCTTGTCGCCCTTGATGATTCGCATCTGAATCCCGTCGGCATACTGGGCGGCCAGCAAGCCGATATCGTTCAAGAAGAGCTTGAGCAGATTGCGTGAGCGAGCCAGCAGTAGAGGCACTTTGGGCTCTTCCACATTATATACAGGCAGGGCCACACCTGCACTCTTCAGCCAAAGGAAGCTGTTCTCGTAACGCTCATACTTTGCGTTTTCGTTCAGGCGTTTCAGGATGAAGCGCTTGTTTTTGGCATTGAGTTCTGGCGGGATCAAGTTGAAAATCTCCTCGATATACAATTTGTTATCCGGATCATACTTAGCGATGTCTTTCTTATAGAGTTGAATGATCTCCTGCTGTACGGCCAAGACATCTTGCAGGTTATTACTCTCCAGATACTTGCTGACAGCTGCCGGCATACCTCCTATGATAAGGTATAGCCGGAACATCTCCATCATTTTATTGTGGATGAAGTCGTCGACGGGTTGCCTCTTTGTCCAGGACTCCTTCAAGGAGGCTATTACATTCTCATTGATTCCGACACAAGATATAAACTCTTCGAAATCCAGCGGGAACATTTCCTTTACGCCCATATAACCGACGGGGACCGAACGAATGTCCTTCAACTCTACGCCGAGCAGCGATCCACTTAGGATATAGCGGTACGATCCATCATCAACCAAGAACTTGATGGCGGTGACAATGTCTGGGCACTCCTGTACTTCGTCAAAGAAGATCAGGGTATCTCCTTTGATCATGGGAGCATTCGTAATTGTGGATAAGCGCATCAATATGTCAGCACTACCACTTGCATTCTTAAAAAGCCCAACAGCATCGGGATTCTCAATGAAGTTTATCTCGATGAAACTTTTGAAGGACTTGCCGAATTCCCGGATGGAATATGTCTTTCCAACCTGACGTGCACCAGTAATAAGCAGTGCGTTATTCGTTTTTTTGTAATAATCTCTTAAATAACTGTCAATCTTTCTATTAAGCATATTGCCTCCATTTTTCCAACGCAATTTACGGACAAATTTCCATTTTTTCAAAAGGATTTATAAGTTTTCTTCCACTTTTCCAAAACCACGACTCGGGTCAACCACCCCGGTTACTATTATCTGCCCTGAACACGGAGAGTTCTTGCAAAAACCCACTTTACATTTATGCGGAAATGGCTGCAAAGAATGCTCGGGGAATGTCCGTCTTACCACGGAGAGGTTTATTCGAAAGGCAAAAGAACTTTACGGCGATAAATACGACTACTCTAAGGTTAACATCACAGGTAATAATAAAACTAAAGTTTGTATCATCTGTCCTGAACACGGAGAGTTTTGGCAAAAACCGGATATTCATCTTCGTGGGTATGGATGTCCTATTTGTGGCGGGAGTAAGCGTTTAACTACCGAAGAATTCATAGAGAAAGCTAATCGAGTACACAACAATAAATACACATACGAGAAAGCTCATTATATCAATACTGGCACAAAGTTGTGTATTACTTGCCCTGAACACGGAGACTTTTGGCAAGTTCCAAACAACCATCTACTTGGAGCTGGATGTCCAAAATGTGCGGGCAAATATAATGACCTCGAATTCTTTATCGAGAGAGCACGGAAGGTCCACGGTGATAAATACGACTACAGTAAAGCAGAGTATAAAGGTAGTAACACCAAACTTTGCATAATCTGTCCGGAGCATGGTAAATTCTGGCAAACGCCAAGTGGCCATATGCTTGGACAAGGGTGCCCTATTTGTGCTGGTCGTTATATGGACACCAAGTTGTTCATTGAGCGCAGCACAGAGGTGCATAACGGGAAATATGACTATTCACTGGTTGACTACAAAGGTGCAACTGAGAAAGTGAAAATCATCTGCCCGCGACATGGCATCTTCGAACAAGTCGCCTCATCTCATCTATGGGGTAATGGCTGCCCGATCTGCAACCAGAGCCACCTCGAAAACTACGTAATGAGAGTGCTCAAATCGCAGAAAATCAAGTTTGAAACGCAGAAAGCATTTGAGTGGATGACTTTCAGAGGGAAAATGCATCTTGATTTCTTCCTCCCAGAACAAGGTATCGCGATTGAGTGTCAAGGTGAACAGCACTTTGTACCAAGTGAATTCTTTGGAGGAGAAGAAGTGTTTATTGATAATCAAGCCAGGGATAAGGCCAAGCGTGACTTGTGTGAAGCGCATAGAATCAAGATGTTATACTTCTCTGACCTTGGCATCGAGTATCCCTACCCGGTTATCGAGAATCCGGATACCCTTCTTATGGAGATATGGAACACTGGAGAACCTGATCCGACAAAGTGGAAAGATCCAGAATTGCCATTCGGCCTATAATTGGCGTTATTATGCATTCGCCGAAATGTGGCCGGACTAATTAACTTTAGTTCAGTGCAAAAGTAGCACTACAGCAATCAAGCCGAGTGACCATATTTGCTAAATAATTGATTTGTAAGCATTCGAGGAAGTACGTGCGTCGATAAAGTTTGGCTGCAACTTGCATCAGTGTGATGCCGGTTGCAGTCTTTTTATGGGAGTTGATATTGGTTCGAGTTACTTTGCAGACAAGGCGCGCCAGTTTCCGGGAAGAAGGTCTGCGTAGTCTTTCCCTGCCTGTTCGTATTCCGGGATCCGGCGCAGGACATCCTCAAGCCACGCCCGTTCATTAACGCCGTGTGCCTTGCAGGTGGCAAGCAGGGAGTAGACCACGGCTGCCCTCTGTGCGTTGTCGTCACCGCAGAACAGATAGTTCTTGCGCCTTGCGTGGGCCCAGCAGCCCAGGAGCTTCTTCCCTTCCATCCCCTCGAAGTGTTCGTACACGATGTAACCGTCGCTCTGGATGGCTCCGGTGAAGTCCTTCAGCAGACCCATGGCCACGCGGGTGCTCCTGGAGCCATGTTCATAGAAGAAGAACCTGTCTCCCGTCATCACGTTCACCACACTCCATACATATCCCTTCACCGCGCGGCGCTTTTCATTGTCTATTACCGGCAATGTGCTCTCGTCCACTTGAACGTAGTCGCAGGCGACGTTGCAGCCGGCGTCTTGGATCATCGATTATTCCCTGAATGGTGTCCACAGGCCGCCGCCAGCTATGGGCAGGAACCCATCCGGAACCTCTGCCCTGGCGTACTTCCGCTTCCACCAGAAGTACTGGTGCTCTGGAATGCCTTTCTCTTTCAACAGGGCCTTGATTGCTGTCCCTTTCTCCCGGGCCTCGCCCTGGATCTCTTCGATTTGTTCGCGTGTAAGCATGTCAGTTAGTATTAGTGGCGCAAAGTTATATACCACTTAATCAAACTGACAGTCGTACTTTATCGAATGCTTACGAATAAATTGCGGAGCGTCGAAGACGTACCACTTGCCATCAATGTCTCGCCACACGGCAATGTTGGTGAACGAGAATCAGGGATGTTGCCTCAGCCTCTTAGTTCATTTGGTACACCAGAAGTGCGCTTCCTGTACCAACGGTATGGCTCGGTATATTCGGTGCATAGAAAGAACTTCTGCCGTACATTTTCTGCCCTGTAAAACAATTGGAGGCCGCTCTTCCAGGTGCGAGAGACCACGCGCACCTGGAATATCATCTATTTGACGGTCTGCGAGTTGGTGTCCCAGGTGCGGAGATATTCTCACACCTAAGAGTCGGCGGCTGCGGCACAGAGCGTTCTATTGGTGTTCCGGACTTCCAGGTGCGAGAAACCATACGCACCTGGAACGCTGTCGGCTTGACGGCAAGTGAGTTGGTGTTCCAGGTGTGAATATGTTCGCAAATCCTGCCCTCTGGGATTACCTGAATCATTTCGTAACTTGTTTTGAGCCATACGGTGGTGCTCCACTTCGTGATATTCAGAGAATTGCGGAAAGCTGCCGGGAAGGCGGTGGAAGGTTCTGCAAACGGAGGTGCTCGCCAGAATCGAGATTTGTCATATTCACCAGTCCTTGAAGTGGCATTTGGCCTATTTCAGAGTGCCTTGTGCTCATGTGGCTTTGGTAGTTGAGCTTGTCGAAGCGTACCGGCAATGATGGCACGGTAGGCGACACTATAGCCGATGCTGATTGCAAAAAAGAAAAGGGAATGGCCATTCGGCCATTCCCTTATAAAAATATTCAGGACAAAGATTATTCTCCGTAAACCGCTGTCAGCACATGGTTCTCGGCCTTGAATTTCGTTGATCCGTTTAGATAACTGTTGTAGTTGTCCGCAGTGACGGTTGTGCCGTTGACTGTTCCTGATACCTTGATAGGATCTGCGGCAGTACCGAGCTTGATGACTTTGGAGTTTCCGTTGAACAGACCTATAATTAATCCAGAAGTCTTGGCTGTGCCTCCTGTGATGGTGCATTTTACAACACAACCATTTCCAGTGTTGTGAGCGGCGTTTCCGATATTACCGATAAGGCCACCGATTCCGGCAACAGTGCTCTTGGCGGTAACAGAACCAAGAGCCTTGCAGTTTTTGATCACATGTCCTTGTGAGTGGAAACCGCAGAGACTGCCTAATACAGAGCCTGTGTTGCCTGATTCGAGGACGACCGCGCCTTCATTGGTGCATCCGTCCATGTGTCCGGTTCCGCCTTGTACTCCACCGACACGGCATTTGCCCTTTCCTGCGAATGTAACAGTGCCTTTGTTGACGCAGTTTGTTGTGTAGATGCTCTGTGTGCCTTCCACGCCAGGCCATCCAACAATACCGCCCAGAGCGCTGTTTGCCTTTGCAGAATCGTTGAACAGTGTTACCTTGCCTTCATTGACGCAATCTTTGATGTTGGTGACATTGTTTCCAGCCGCAAAGAAGTCTCCTCCGGAGATACCTCCTACGATGGCGATATAGTTGATAGTCGATTCAGCTCCGTTGCTTGTTGCCAATTTGGTGTAAACTTCACCATAGTTGTTACATTTGGTGATGTCACCCTCCGGGGCACCGGCAATACCGGCCACACTGATTCTCTGCTGCGTGGCGGTGGCGTTTTCCATCGCGCTGATCGTGAATGAGACGTTTCCGTTGTTGTTGCTGTTCTCAATCTTTGACCCATTGCCTCCAAGGCCGACAAGGCCTCCGATGCAAGGGACAACGTCCTTCCCACCGATTGAAGATGATCCGGCAATGAATTTGCCGCTGACGGTTATCGCACCAGTGTTGGAACTCTCCGACATCTGTCCTGAGAGGTAACCAGCGACACCAGCGACAGCTGCTCCCTTTATCGAACCTGAGGTTTTTGCGGAGATTGAACCAGAGTTGGAGCAACCTTTGATCTCGCCGGTTGACTTAGCGGCGATTCCCGCGATATTCACTGCTTCCTCAAACGAACTTGCGGAATATTCCACATTTGCATTGTTGTGGACATTGCTGAGGGTTCCGGCGTTGTTCAGTGTGACAGGTGCGAACACAGAAGATGTTGGCGTGAAGACGCAGCTTGCATCGATTGTGAGATCCTTCACGGTTCCGGTGACCTTGTTGAACAGAGCGTGGTTGGAAGTCCAGTTCCTGATTACCTTGCCGTTACCGTTGAGAATACCCCCGAACTCTGCAACGGATGGAACCTCGACACCCTTGAGGTCAAGATCCGCCGCCAGCGTGATCCCATCAGAAGGCGATGTGAATTCCGCACCATAGGCCATCCAATCGAGGAATTCTTCGTTGTTTGAGATTGTCATAGGGTATGTGTAGTTCACACTTTCCGTCTTGAACTCCAGATAATAAGGATCTTTGGATTCGTACTCTCCGGCCACGGCCACAACTTTGATGATATATTGGGTATTGACCGAAAGACCGCTGAGGTTGAACTCTGGGCTTTCCTGTTCAATGTATTTGTAGTCATCATTTCCGCTGACCTTGTAGCCAAGTCTGTAACCTTGGGCCATTTCCTGAGACTCGAACACGAAAGAAGCCTTTGTCTTGCTGATTTCCTTGCTCTTAAGAACAGGCGTCGTCAGTGTAGGAACACCATAGGACATGACTTTTACCTGGAATGAGTTGAGGAGCCAACGCTGGTTGCCGCTCTTGCCGCGGACGGCGCCGACGCCGATACGGGATCCTGGGGACACGTTCCTGATTGTGACTGTCTTGGTTTCCCAGGTAGGGGTCTTGACGTCTGTCGCAGGACGGTTAACAACACCTACTTCCTTGATGGTGGCATCTTTAAGGGTTCCATAGTTCGTGGACTTTGACTTGTCTGTCTGTCCGCCAGTGGCGGTGTAAATCGCAATACTCTGGAAGTCGGAAGCGGAAGCCTCTTTAATCGCACCTTTCTCCCACATTGAAGAAGCGGAGAAAGTAAGGGTTACGGTAGCAAGTCCTTCGAGGTTGGTGAGTTCAGGTGTGAACAGGATAGGAATGCTTGAAGAAGCTCCCATCTGGAACATACCTGTACGGATGCAAAGGTCTCCAAGACCAGTTTCATGAACAACACCCCAATCCTTGAAACGGGTAGGCTGTACACCGCCCTGCTTTCCGAATGTGTTGAAGAAGCCGTGGTTGCTGTCTTTCCATCCAAGTGTGGCACTGTCCCATGTCCCGACCTCCGGATGTGAGTTCGCCACGCCGTTGTTCGACGGAGAAGGGGAGAAGTCCATGGAATAACCACCGAAGTAAAGCTCGCTGAAGTTCTCCGAGATGGCATATTCACCAGCCTTGATCTTGTTTGTCCCGACCGTCACGATGTCGAAATTGGCTGTCTGGGCTTCCAACGCGTCGGAAATGAGACCCGACTCGGTGTCCTGGCATGTGAACCAGTACTTGGTGTTAGGCTCAAGATTGGAGAACGCTATCTTAGGTTGTCTTCCGGATATATCATATTTAGAGATTGTCCATCCATAGACAAGTTCCTTGCAATCCTTGTCTTTGTACAATGCGACTTTCACAGGAATCGCCGCATCTTTCGCGATGTTGTCGAATCCGTACTCTGACCACTCGAAAACGAGCTGTCCGGAGAGTTTTGAAGCGAGTCTTACTGTCGGAGGGACTCCGTTGATGAATACAAATCCCTTTCCGCACTGGATGACTCCTGACTTCACGGTCTCTCCCTCATCATTGATGGCATCGCCCTCGGCCAGAGTCCATTCGGCCACATGGGTGGCCTCACCGGTGACATCATATTCGGCGAGCATCTTCACCTGATACAACTTGCCGTTGGTGAGGTCTTTGTATGTCCGCTCGAAAACTGTTGTGGCTGACGGATCGATCACTTCAGTAACCAACGCCTTCTGGGTAGTATAGTCTACAAGCAGGACGATAAGCCTGCTGGCGGACGCCACGGCTGAAAGGTCTGCCTTCACAGTAAACTCCGTACCGTTCTCAGGACAGTCGGAAAGTTCTATGTTCTCGACGGAAGGCTTCTTGAGATCCTTGATTCCGTGGCCGGTCACGAACACGGCCGGCTGGCCCTCTGAGTCCGTAGCGAATATCCATGGGGTGAAGACCGATCCGTAGTTGACACGGAGGCGGACATATTTCTCGGTATATTCGCTGATACCTTTTGTGAAAGTGGCTCTTGCCACGCCGTCAGCGCCGACGGCTGACGCTTTGATGGTCTGGATGACGTCATCGTACATATTCACGGCGTCATTCGGATCGTCGCACACTTCAATGCTGTAGGATGTCGCGCCGGCGGCGACGGTCTGCCCTGCGTTCCAGCGGAAAGCAAGGGTGTCGGCTGTGCTGTTCTCCGCGTCGTAGCGGAAGTCACCAGGCACCGGTTTTGACTGGTCCTCGCCAGCGGGGATCTCCTCCTGACAAGCGGTGAGGAGAAGGGCTGCCCCGGCGAGAGCGCCGACTATAAACTTGATAGATTTCATACTTTTAAATTCATCTGATTCGTTAAACGTGTAATCAAACTTGCGTTACATCAGAAATATTACGTTGTCGGATGTAAGAAAAGAGATAAAAAATAAAATAACAGAGATTATTACGAATACTCCCCGTTGCGCATCAGAAATATTTTTACGAATCCAGATACTGACTCCAGATGCAAATCCAGCCGCAAAATTAGTAAATACTTTTAAGAATTGCAACGTTTTGCGCTTTCCTGAAATAATAAAACTGGCTGTTTGATGAATATGTTTATGATGAAATCGGTGAATAAGGGATGATAGGGGAAGTTTCCGGAATAAAATGGATGGATTATGAAAAACATTTCTTAAATTTGTACCGATTTAGGATCAGCATTTGGCGTATCCCAAAGTTATTTTGGAGTTGCCGCCATCTGCTTTTTTTATTAAACAGCCAGTTTGACAAAAATACATAATATATGACACCATAAGTTGATAACAACTCCCGCATCAGCGTTCCAAAGAGATTGTCCGGAAAGAGATGGTTCAGTGCAAATCCACAGCAAGCAACATTCAATCAAATCTTTTGAGAGAAGTAAATCTTTTGGAAAACATTATGGAACTTTACAAGAAAATACTGTTTGTTGTCATCTCCATCCAGGTGGCACTCTTCAGCGCGTTCAATGTGGCCGCCCAGACGGTCACGGTGTCTGGAGTGGTCAAGGATGCGGTGACCAACGAACCGCTTATCGCGGCTACAGTGATGGTCAAAGGGACCACCAATGGAGTCTCGACGGACATTGATGGAAAATATTCCATCCAGGCAAAGCCTGAGGATGTTCTCGTATGCCAGATCATCGGTTACAAGGACCAGAAGATGACCGTCGGCCAGAGATCGAAAATCGATTTCCTGCTTGAGGAAGACAACCAGATGCTTGAGGCTACGGTTGTCGTGGGTTACGGTACTTTGAAGAAGACCCAGCTCGTAGGCTCGGTGGAGAACCTTGACGGTGAAGCCATCGGCGACCGTCCGAACGCTAACGTGACCCGCTCCCTTCAGGGACAGATCGCCGGTCTCAACATTGTACAGACCGATGGTAAGGCCACGCACTCGGGAAGCATCTACATCCGAGGCAACGGAACGTCATACAACACCCGTAAGAACTTCAGCAGCAGTGCCGCGGGTTCAAAGCACTCCATCGGAAACGAGGGGTCTGCCTTGGTCCTGATCGATGGAGTCGAGGGTAGCCTCTCACAGGTCAACCCTGCGGACATCGAGACTGTAGCCGTGCTGAAGGACGCTTCTTCCGCAGCCATCTATGGAGCCCGTGCCGCCTACGGAGTTATCCTCGTGACGACAAAGAATGCCGACACCGACAAGATCACCGTCACCTACAACGGAGCGTTCTCGCTCAACAGCCGAATTGTGAAGTGGGAGGACAACATCGTCACCGATGGTCTGGAGTGGACAGATGCGTTCTATGAGTTCTATGGCAATGACACCCGTGTGCCGGGATCTTCCGGAAAGGTGCCGACAACAATGAACACCAACAACATCGCGATGTCCGGCACAACCTACCTTGACACCTTCAGGGCTTTGAGGAATGCCGGGTATGATTCGATCTACGGTGGAGTCGGAAGTGCGGGTCAGTACCTCTATTTCGGAAGCTACAACTGGCTTGATCACGTTTATAAAGACTACACGACCGCGACTACCCATGACATCGGTGTCAGGGGCTCGACAAAGAAACTCACTTACAACCTTACCGGAAGGTATTTCAATCAGGGTGGAATCTACAAGATCGGAGACGAGAACTATAACACGTTCAACATCCGCGCCAAGGCCAAGCTTCAGATCAACAAGTGGTTGGCGATCGACAACAACACTTCGGTGTTCCGCAGCAAGTCCAACCAGCCTATGTTCTCCAACACTTCCGCCATCGGACACCAGATTGACCAGCACGGCCAGCCTGTGTTTGTGCCTTACAACGAGGACGGCACCTGGTCGCTTTCGGGTGTGAAGACGGCTTACGCCTCTTTCTTTGAGGGAAACACCGGTCAGGATGACTCGAACCTTGTCTTGAACACCACTCTTGGAGCCACAATCGACATCATTCCGGAAGTGCTCAAGGTACGCGGCGATTTCTCCTACAAGGCTACCCGACGCTGGAGAGAGCGTTACCGCGCTCCGTTGACATTCTACGCGAAGCCTGGTGTCGTTACAGAATATGTCACTCAGGCCGGTTCCTACAAGAGCCGTTGGACCTATGACACGGACTACATCACAGCCAACGCGGTTCTCACATGGACTCCGAAACTGAATGAGAAGCATGACTTGAATGTAGTCGGCGGATGGAACCTTGAAGACTACAGGTATGACAGGAATTACCTGCAAAGGTTGGGAATGCTCATCCCTGAAATGTATAACTCGTTCGAGTTGTTTGACGGTGAGATGAAGGTCGAGCAGAACGACAGCAGTTATGGAATAATCGGTTTCTTCGGCCGTGCCAACTACACCTTCCTAAGAAGGTATATTTTCGAGGCCTCCGCCCGTTATGACGGATCCTCAAAATTCCCGTCAAATTCTCAGTGGGGTCTGTTCCCGTCATTCTCAATCGGATGGCGTGTGTCTGAGGAACCTTGGATGAAATGGTCGAAGGGCTGGATGGAGAACCTCAAGCTGCGCGCCAACTACGGTTCCCTCGGCAACGGTACGATCTCTCCGTACTCTTTCCTTGAGACGATGGGAATCAGCAAGTCAAGCGTTATCTTCGATGGTGGATATGTGAACTACACCAAGAACCCTGATGTGGTTCCTTCAACTCTTACCTGGGAGACTGTGACCACCTACGATGTCGGCTTGGATTTTGACATACTCAAGAGCAGACTCTCGTTCTCGGGTGACTATTATGTAAGGAACACCACTGACCTTATCACCGTGGGATACGAGTTGCCGCAGATTTACGGTGCCAGTGCTCCTAAGGGTAATTTCGCCGCCTTGCAGACCAAAGGTTGGGAGGCGACCCTGTCATGGAGAGATTCATTCAAACTTGCGGGAAAGGACTTCAATTACAGCATAAAGGGAAGCATTTGGGACACCAGAACCTGGGTTGATGAATACACCTCCACTTCCGGTGACATCCTTGACTACTACACCGGCAAGGAACTTGGTGAGATCTGGGGATTCCGCACAGACGGAATATTCCGCTCAAATAAGGAAGCTAATGCCTGGGCCACGGATTCCTACCACAAGAATGGATCAAACTTCCGCGCCTACGCCGGAGACCTCAAGTTCCTTGACCTCAATGGTGACGGTAAGATCGACTACGGCAAGGGTACGCTTGACGATTGGGGCGACCTTGACAGGATCGGTAACACAACACCTCGTTATCAGTACGGTATCAACCTTGATTTCAAGTGGAACGGCATAGGTCTGTCGATGTTCTTCCAGGGTGTCGGCAAGCGTGACTGGTATCCTATGGTCGAGACGGCTTACTTCTGGGGTCAGTACAACAGACCTTACAGTGGTTACTTGATGAAGACACAGACCGGAGACAACTATGCTCAGATTGACTACAGCACAGAGAACTGGGTTGTGACAAACTACGACAAGAATCCTTACTGGTCAAGACGAGTCGGCTATAGCGCCAACCGTAACGTCGGCCCTCTGACTGTGGAGAATGACCACTATCTTCAGAACGCGGCTTACATCCGTCTGAAGAACCTCACGGTGGATTACTCATTCCCTAAGAAGATGCTTGAAAAGGCCAATATCCAGGGATTAAGGGTTTACTGCTCGATGGAAAACCTCTGGACCTGGTCTCCTATGTTCAAGCACACGGATATGTTTGACCCTGAAGGCATCGGTGTCGGTGACTCGGACTTCGACAGTACCTCGAATATCGGTCTGAGTGGTATCGGTGACGGTATGTCATACCCTATGCTCAGAACCATTACATTCGGTGTCGGTTTAACATTCTAATAAACACGTAGATAATGATGAAAAAAATAATATATTTACTGACAGGCACACTGATGTTGTCCGGGTTGGTCTCTTGTGAAGGTTTCCTTACCAGAGAGCCGATCAACAAGTTCAGCGCGGAGTCTTACTTTGCAAGTGAGTCGGAGCTGGAGATGTACGCCAACGGTATGATACAATCCTGGCTTCCGAACTATTCCGAAACCACCGGCGGAGATGCCTACAATGACCTTATCGCGACGAAGACCAGCAGTGACTTCTATCGTCCGTCCGCTAACTGGGACTCATCCAAACAGACAGGATGGGCCAATGGTGACTGGAGCTTCCTTAGAAGAGTGAATTATATGCTCAGCAGGATGGACAAGGCCAAAACCAACGTTAGTGAGGACATCTACAACCACTACGAAGGTGTGGCCCGTTTCTGGAGAGCCATGAAATATGTGTCGAAGGTGAACTCATTCTCCAATGTGCCATGGGTTGACAAGTATCTTCAGCCTAACGACACCACAATTCTGTACGGTCCCAGGGATGACAGGGAATATGTATTCCATAAGATAAGGGAAGATCTGGAGTTCGCCGCCACGAACTGCATGGCCGGCAAGTTCCACACTGACGGACGTGTCCGCATCGACAAGTTCGTGGTCAACGCGCTTGCCTCAAGATACTTCCTTTACGAGGCCACTTTCAGGATGAACGTGCCGAACAATCCGGCAACCGGAAAGCCTTGGACCAATGAATATGAGACCGTTGACGATCTCCTCAGGCTTGCGGCGAGCTGTGCGAAGACAGTCATGGATCAGGGCGGCTTCTCTCTCGTGAAGGATTATACTTCTCTCTTCCTGAGCAGCGCGCTCCAGAAGGATGAAGTCATCTGGGGACGTTCATACAGCGGGGAACTTAATGTCCGCCATAGTCTCACAAGATATTTCCACTCATCCACTCTGGGACAGCAATACTCTGGAACAAAGGATCTTGTGGATATGTTCATGACGACGGACGGAAAGCCTATCGATGTGGCCGCCGGAGATGACAGGAAACTCATCACCGAGGAATTCGAGGGACGTGACCCACGTCTTGCCGCCACTGTTCTCGGTCCGGGACATGCGATTATCAATGCATCTCAGCCGAATGAGCAGATAGATTTCTCATTCTGCAAGACCGGGTATATGCTTACAAAGTGGTCTGTTCCGGATGAGACACATTTCCAGAACTCCATTGACGAGAACTCCCTCCCGATTGTCCGTTATGCGGAAGTCCTTCTGAACTATGCCGAGGCTAAGAACGAACTTGGCGAGATGGATCAAACCATTTGGAACCAGACTGTAGGTGCCCTTCGTACCCGCGCCGGTATCGCTAACATCTATCCTGGCAGCGGTGACTATTCAAGGGATGAATGGCTTTATGATTACTATACAAAGAATCTCAATCACCCGATGTACACCAAGGGGGACCTTGACATCGCCCTTGAGATCCGTCGTGAGAGAGTCACCGAACTTACATTTGAGGGCGGACTTCGTCAGCTGGATGTCTATCGTTACGGCCAGGGTGATTTGATCGCCCGCAGACATGACTACATGGGCTGGAAGGGTATCTATGTCGGGGATGGCGCTGACATGGATTTCGAAGGTCAGACTTACACATTCAACAGAGAGGTTTCCGAGGAAAATACAAACTCTACCACGAACTACCCGATTTCCAACAAATCCACAGCCAAGGACACCGACTGGTACATCGAGGATGGTTATCTTGTTTACAGGTACGACCTCCAGTGGGAAGACAAGATGTACTGCCGCCCTATCCCGACAACGGCGCTGACTCTTAATCCTAAGATCGGACAGAACTACGGTTGGAATTAACAATTGAATTGAATATGAAAAAGATAACTTATCTTATTTGCTCAGCGCTGCTGGCATCTGTACTTGCCGGCTGCGACAAGAATGAGGAGACTGTTCCAGTGGGAGGGGACGCCAAGGATCCTGTTCTCTCGGAGCTTACCGAGACCAGTATCAACGGAACGGCTCTCGGTACAGGAGTGGATCTTGCCGGTGTCATCACAGATGAGAAATCCGGTAAAGGAATCGCTGGAATCGCTGTCACAGACGGCTATCAGTTTGTCAAGACAGATGCGAACGGAGTCTATCAGATGACGAGAAACCAACTGTCTCGTAACGTGTATATGACCGTCCCGGCCGAGTACCAGATTCCGCTTGACGAGACTTACCATCTTCCGATGTTCTATTCCCCGGGCATAATGACCCCGGGAAAGGCTTACAGGTGTGACTTCAAACTCAAGAAGCTTGACGCTCCGGAGACTGACTTCACGATTCTTATGATTGGCGACCCTCAGTGCCAGGTCATCAACGAGGCGGCCAGATTCTTGGGTGAGACTATCCCGGACATCCGCAGGACTATGGAGAGTGGAACCTATTCTCCGAATGTATATGCATTGACATTGGGTGACATCACATTTGATTCCTTCTATATGTTCGACCCTATGGTCAGAACCATGAAGAACATTGTCATTGGTGGCAGGTATCTTCCTATCTTCAACTGCGCCGGAAACCATGACCACAACTCTCGTGTCAAGGCTTCAGGAAACAGAGAATTGGACGACTACAACTCGATGGAGGAATATGTCAAGCATTTCGGCCCGACCGACTACTCGTTTGACCGTGGCAACACACACATCGTGGTGATGGATAATGTGTTTGTCAGCACACTCTCGTCAAACTCCTCTCCTAACAGCAAGACTTGGAACTACACCAATGAGCTGACTGACACCCAGATGGATTGGCTCAGGCAGGACATCGCCAATGTCGAGAACCCTGAGTCTAAGCTCATCCTTTTCTGCGCTCACCAGCCGCTCAGAAGCAATGACTCCAAGGGACACTATGCCGAGGTCATGAAAATGCTGAGCACCTTCGCCGAGGCACACATCATGGCCGGCCATACACATTACACGCAGAACTATATCCATAAGGATGTGAATGGCAAGGATATCTACGAACATATTCATGGTGCCGCGTGCGGCGCGTGGTGGAGTTCCAACTCCAATGTGACCGGCGCTCCTAACGGATACAACATCTATAGGGTCAACGGCAACAAGATCTCAGACTGGATCCTCAAGCCGACCAACCGTGACGCCGGTTATCAGATGAGAATCTATGACGGTAACCAGGAATTCGGTTCGGAGAACAATCCTGAGACGACCAAGAACTGGATCAACTGGTACACCAACCTTAATATCAGTTCCTCAATCAAACTGAAGGCCAACGCCGCGTTCAAGAACAGCTTCGTGGCTGAGGTGTTCGATGATGACGACACGTACTGGACTCTTGAATTCTGGCAGAACGGCCAGAAGGTCGGGGACTTTACCAGAGCTAATGCTGGAATGTCCAACATGGCTATCTGTGCGTTCTGGTATAACGACAAGGGAAAGAACACCGACACATGGTGCAACTCGACAGCCAGCCACTACTGGTACTACACCCCTGAGTCCGGCAATCCTTCCGAGGAGCAGAACTGGGAGGTCCGCGCTGTGCACAACTTCCCGAACGGTGGCTCAATGGAGTTCAAGACCAACAGGCTCACCACGGATTATTCCGAGTTTTAGTGTGATTGTCAAGGATGTATAAGCCTTGACGGTATAATAATCGAATTGTTTTCGGCAAGCTTTCCGATGGGAGGCTTGCCGATTTGAAAAAATAAAATTGAATATGAGAATCTCAAAATTAGTGCTGGCTCTCTTCCTTTCAGCGGCGTCTGTCCCGATGTTCGCACAGAGCCAGACAGTCACATTCTTCGCTCACCGCGCGAGCCGTTTCGAGTTCGATGAGAACACCCTCCCAGCCTTCAAGGCCTGCTATGAGAAGGGAATGCGTGGCTACGAGACCGACATCAGAATGACCAAGGACGGCCAGCTCGTTGTCAATCACGACGAGACATTCACAAGGCTTACCGGATGCGAAGGCAAGGTCGAGTCGATGACAGCGGCTGAAATCCGTGAGCTCAAGACTTTGCAGGGCAACAAGATCCTCTTCCTCGACGAGCTCATGAAGTTCCTCGACACCAAGGACGGACTTTATGTGGAGTTCGAGATGAAGACATCTCCCGCTTCAAGTTATCCGACCGAAAGGTTGCGTGAATATTGCGACAAGCTGTACAAGATGGTGATGGCGAACAAGCCGGCCAACTCCACTTACCTCTTCACGTCCAGCAGCAAGACAGCCTTGAATATGATGCGCTCTTTGCATCCGGACGTGGACATGCTCATGATATTCAGCAAGCCTGTGTGTGACGAGACCATCGCCGAGGCGGAGGCCATGGGCATCAAACGAATCGGCTGCAACATGAACGGAACGACCCGTTCGGCCGTGAAGAAAGCCAAGGAGGCCGGACTTTCAGTCTCCCTTTGGCCTTCGAGAACCCCGGAGGACATCATGTTGGGCGTGTATCTCGGTGCCGAGTTCCTTTGCTGCGACAGAGCCATCGAGGTCAAGAAGTTCCTCGATGAGAAAGCCACTTGGGTAAAGTATAAATAGTCGTCTGAAATGGTCAGAAATTTTGTTTTCAGCCTGTTGTTCGTGACTGCCCTCATTTCGGGGGCGGTCGCTTATGCGGAGCCTGCAAGCGATGCCCCATGCTTTCATAAAAACAAGAAAGGGTTGGTCATCAACGGCACGAAGACCTTGATCTCCAATAATCTTGTCGGTTTGGTCAAGGACTCCCGGACAGGGAAGGGCATCGCGGGGGTGCCGGTGACGGACGGGTACACTTTCACGGTGACGGACAGGAACGGGGTTTACCAGTTTGTGGCGGACGAGAAGTGCAGGAATGTGTACTACACGCTTCCGGCGGAGTACAAGACGGCGCTGGATCCAGTCACGAAACTTCCTCTGTTCTATTCCACGACCCCGATTGACAGGAGCCGGCAGAACAGGAACGATTTCGTGCTGGAGCCGCTTGACGCTCCCGAGAAGGATTTCACTCTGGTGATGATCGGGGATCCTCAGTGCAAGACGGACTCTGATGTCCACAGGTTCGAGACTGAGACGCTTCCGGATCTCAATAGATTCATGTCCGAGTCACAGGCCAAGGGAAAGTACTTGAATGCCTACGCTGTCACCCTCGGCGACCTGACGTTTGACAACACGGTGCAGTGGGGGCCGATGCACAAGGCCCTCTCGGGGTTCGCGCTGGAGTCTGGGGATTATCTCCCGATCTACAACTGTGTCGGCAACCACGACCATGACGCGGCCTGCGTTGATGACTACACGGCCACACAGACCTACGTCGACCTCTTCGGCCCCACGGACTACTCGTTCAACAGAGGAGACGTTCACTTTGTGGTTATGGACGACGTGGCTGTTACGACGACCAACGGCAAGACCTGGAAATATGCCGACAACATTTCCGACCGGCAGCTGGAATGGCTCAAGTCAGACCTTGCCCTTGTGAAGGACAAGGAGGAAAAGATGATTGTCTTCTGCGCCCACATCCAGTTCCGTCACAACGCCGACAAGGACAACCCGGACAAGATCAAGAACATGGCCGCAGCAATGGACTGCCTTACGGACTTCCACGAGGCGCACGTGATGATCGGTCACACGCATTACGCGCAGAATTTCATCCATCATGACTATGTCACGAAGGGAGGCACTCCCGTTTACGAGCATATTCATGGAGCGGCCTGCGGCGCTTGGTGGAGCTGCAACCTCAACCTTGCCGGCTCTCCGAACGGCTACAGCGTTTACGAAGTCTCCGGGAAGACGATGAAAAACTGGCTGGCGAAAGGTACAGGCGAGTCGCCTGATCTCCAGATGCGTGTCTATGACGGCAACCAGATCTACGGCGGAGCGGAAGGTCATCCTTCCGGTGAGTATGAATATTCATGGACGGAAGGCGGCATCGGCCCGAAAGGCGCCCAGGCGCCGGGTTTCTCCGGACTCAAGGGCTGCTTCGTGGCATCCATCTGGAACAGCGACGAGGACAACTGGAAAGTCGAACTCTTCCAGGACGGGAAAAAGGTCGGAGACTTCAAACAGGTTCCTTCCGAAATCGGGGATGTCTGTGCCATCTCGTTCTTCTACAATGACTTGGGACGCAAGACGGCGACATGGTCACGCAGCACGCCGCAGTACTATTGGTACATAGAGGCTCCGGGTGGCGATCCGACCAAGGTTCAGAACTGGGAGGTGCGCGCCACGCAGACCATCCCGGGCGGCGGAGTGGTCAATGAATATAAATGCTCCACGCTTCAGACGGACTATTCCGGATTCCGAAACGTGGAGTAAGGTCAGCGAATATCCCACTTCTAGAAATCTATGGCGGCCCGCATTTCAGGGATGGTCTCGGAAAGAGCCATCCCTTTTCTATAGATTCCCGCGGTGCCGCCTACGAATATGTCGGCTCCCATTCCGGCCATGAGATTGGCCCTTTCCTTGCTGACGCTTCCGTCAACGCTGATGAGGATGTCCTCGCGGCCGTTGGTGTCGAGGAATCTGCGCATTCCGGCGACTTTGTCCATGATCCCGTCCACCATCTTAGCACCTGCGGCTCCTGGGTGCACAAGCATCAGGGTGACCGTGTCAAGCACGCCAAGATACTCCTTGATGGCTTCCACATCGGTCTCCGGGTTGACCGCAAGGCCGAAAAGCCCTCCTGCCTCATGAACCTTGGCTGCCAGCGCGCGGTAATCTTTCTTGACCTCGATGTGTGGGGACACTATGTCGCCTTTGCGGACCGGGAACTTGCTCATTATGAGCTCCGGATCATCGACCATAAGGTGAACGTCCACCGGCATTGTCGTGACTGCCTGCATAGCCTTGATGAAGTCCGGCCCGAATGTGAGATTCGGAACAAAATGAGCGTCCATCACATCGATGTGCAGCATGTCCGCGCCGTTCTCTTCCAACGTCTTGATATCCTGCCCCAGGTTCATAAGGTTGGAGCACATCACCGAGACGGAAATATACCTATGTTTCATATTGTCTGTTTTTATTGAATACTCCACTCGGCTCCGTCCTTGGTGTCCTTTACGGTGATGCCGAGGGCCTTGAGGTGGTCACGGATGGCATCGCTGGCCGCCCAGTCCTTCGCTGCCTTGGCCTTGGCGCGTTCCTCAAGCACCATGTCCATCAGTCCGGAGACAATCTCCTGACCCTTGCCGGATTCGGCGGCGGACTCGTCCTTCAGGCCGAGGACACCGAACACGATGTCATCAAAAAGCTGTGTCAGAGTCTCCAAATCACCCTTGCTCAGTTTTAGTTCTCCAGCCTTGGCGGAGTTGACAAGCCGTACCGCGTCGAAGATGTGCGACAGCGCTATCGGCGTGTTAAGGTCGTCGCAAAGCGCCTCATAGACAGCATTGAATATTCCCTTGACCTCCTCGGAAGTCGCCGGGCAGGTGTCAGGAGCAATGGCTGTGATGAACTCGCCGTACTGCATCGCGTCCACAGGATCGCCTTCCGTGCCCTTGGCCGTGTCAGTGATTCCTGCCGCCGAAGCCAACGCACGCAGATCCTTCGCCGCCTGCATCACCCTCTTCAGACCCTTCTCGGCAGCCTGCAGTGCCTCGTTGCTGAAATCCAGCGTGCTGCGGTAGTGCGCCTGGAGGATGAAGAAACGGACGGTCATCGGGGAATATGCCTGCGTGAGTTTCTCGTGCTGTCCGCTGAACAGCTGTGGCAGGGTGATGAAGTTGCCCAGGGATTTGCCCATCTTCTGGCCGTTGATCGTGATCATGTTGTTGTGAACCCAGTAGTGCACGCCTTGTGTGTGGCGGCTGGCCACATTCTGGGCGATCTCGCACTCGTGGTGAGGGAACATCAGATCCATTCCGCCGCCGTGGATGTCGAACTCGTTGCCGAGATATTTCTCGCCCATCACGGAGCACTCCAGATGCCATCCCGGGAAGCCTTCGCTCCACGGACTTGGCCAGTGCATGATGTGCTCGGGCTCAGCCTTCTTCCAAAGGGCGAAATCGTACGGAGCCTTCTTGTCGCTCTGTCCGTCAAGTGTGCGTGTTCCTTCACGGGTGTCGTCCAGAGTGCGCCCGGAAAGGATTCCGTAGTGGTGATCCTTGTTGTATTTCTCCACGTCAAAGTACACGGATCCGTTGGAGATGTAGGCGTAGCCTGCGTCCAGAATCTTCTTGACGGTCTCGATCTGCTCGATGATGTGCCCCGAGGCTCTCGGCTCGATGGATGGCGGCGCCACGTTCAGCAGGCGCATCGCCTCGTGGTAGCGGAACGTGTAGGTCTGCACAACCTCCATAGGCTCAAGCTGTTCCAGCCTTGCCTTCTTGGAGATCTTGTCCTCTCCCTCGTCGGCGTCGTGCTCAAGGTGTCCCACGTCGGTGATGTTCCGCACGTAGCGGACCTTGTAGCCAAGATGCCTGAGCAGTTTGAAAAGCACATCGTAGGTTACTCCCGGACGGGCGTGTCCGAGGTGAGCCTCTCCATAGACCGTCGGCCCGCAGACGTACATTCCCACGTGTCCCGGTTGGATCGGCTTGAAAAGCTCTTTCGTTCGAGTAAGAGTATTTGTCAGAAATAAAGGTCTCATATTCAGAAATAATAAATAGTTGTCAGTCAATCTTTTTGCCGGTCAGACGCTCGTATACCGTCCTATAGGCTTCGCCGACGTGGCCGTTGTCCCTGCGGAAACGGTCCTTGTCGAGTCTCTCGCCGGTGGCGATGTCCCAGAAGCGGGCGCTGTCCGGAGTGATGTCATCGCTCATCACGAGCCGTCCGTCCGACAGGTGGCCAAACTCTATCTTGAAGTCCACCAGCGTGATACCGATCTCCTTGAAGACCGGGGTCAGGATGCTGTTGACCTGCTTTGTCAATGAATATATCCGTTCAAGTTCTTCCTTGCTCACGAGGCCGAGGGCGACGGCGTGGTAGTCGTTGATGATCGGGTCGCAGAGGATGTCCGACTTGTAGCAGAGGTCGTAGACCGGCTCCTTCGGGATGATACCTTCCTCCAGTCCCAGTCTCTGTGCCATCGAGCCGGCGATCACATTCCTGACGATCACCTCCATCGGGATCACTTGTGATTTCCAGCAAAGCTGCTCAGTGTCAGAGATCTGCTCGATGAAGTGCGTAGGCACACCTCCCTTCTGCAGCAGTCTGGAGATCTCGCAGGAGATTCCGTTGCAGTAGACACCCTTGTCCTTGATCACCGCCTTCTTGATCTTGTTGAACGCCGTGATCTCATCCGTGAAATGTATGATCACCTTCTGCGGGTCGTCCGTCTCGAAGATCTTGATGGACACCCCATCGTGAATGATATTCCTCTTCATTTATTACCCGATAAAATACCTGACGGCGTTCTCGAACAGTGGCTGCTCGAGGTCGGCCTCTATGTTCTTCAACAGGTTCCTCTCGTACCTCTCGCTGTGACCCATCTTCCCCAGAATCTGACCGTTACGGCTGATGATGCCCTCGATCGCATAGTAAGACCCGTTCGGATTGTAAGGCGACTCCATCGTAGGCTCGTCCGTCAGCGGATCAACGTACTGGAACGCCACTTGACCGTTGGCGAACAACTCCCTGGCCAACTCCTCGCTCACAACAAACTTGCCCTCACCGTGGCTCACCGGAATAGCATATTCATCCCCGATCGCCATCCCCTTGAGCCAAGGAGAGTTTGTGGAAGCCACACGGGTCGTCACCATCTGCGAGATGTGCCTGTTGATGTCATTGCGGAACAGAGTAGGGGAGTCTTTGGTCACCTTCCCGAGCTCACCGTAAGGCAGCAGACCCGACTTCACAAGTGCCTGGAAACCATTGCATATTCCTAAAATCAGACCACCACGGGAAAGCAGTCCCTCGATCGCCTCCGCGATGTCCTTGTTGTTCAGTACATTGGCGATGAATTTGCCGCTTCCGTCCGGCTCGTCACCGGCCGAGAAGCCACCGCTGAGCATCAGGATCTGACAATCCTCGATGTTCTTCTTCATCTCGGCGATTGACTCGAACACATCCTTGTCCGAAAGGTTGCGGAACACGGAAGTGCGGATCTCGGCTCCCGCCTTGCGGAAAGCTTTCGCCGAATCGTAGTCGCAGTTTGTGCCCGGGAACACCGGAAGGTAGGCGATAACCTTATCGACCTTCGGTCCCTTATATTCAAGATCCGCCTTCTTTGCCTTGAACGGCTTCACACCCTCCATGCCCTTAGGCAGCAGCCTCTTGAAGTCTGGCTTGCTGACTGCGGGGTAAACCTTCTCGAAGAGCGACGCGTTGAAATCCATCATCTCGAAGATGGAAAGTTTGGTCCCGTTCACACGGACGTTGCCGTCCTCGCCCGAAGTCACCGTTCCGATCTCGAAGGCGTTCTCGAAGTCAAGCGCGCTCCCGTCGGTCTCCACCACGATGGAACCGTAGCTCAGATTGAAGAGATCGTCCTCTGGAAGGTTCACGTCGAATCCGAAGGCGTTGCCGAAACTCATCTTGCAGAGCGCCTCGGCGACTCCGCCGAAACCTACTGCCCAGCCGGCTACGATCGTACCCTCTTCTATCTTTTCCTGAATATAATTCCAGTTTCTCTTAAGTTGCTCTGTGTCAGGCATCTTGTTGGCGAGAGGTGTATGCTTCACAAGGTAGAGGCGGTCACCCTCCCACTTGAGTTCCGGCGAGATCACATTGCCGGCATTGACCGGAGTGATGCCGAACGCGATGAGGGTCGGTGGCACGTGGATCGTACCGCTCTCAGTCTCAAACGATCCGCTCATCGAATCCTTTCCGCCGATGGAGGCGAGGCCAAGTTCCTTCTGCATCTTCAGCGCCCCGAGCAGAGCCGCCGTCGGCTTGCCCCATACCTTCGGATCAGCTGTCATCCTTTCAAAATATTCCTGGCAAGAGAATCTCATTGTCTCCCAATGGCCTCCCGCCGCCACGACCTTGCTGCAAGCCTCGATGAATGAATATGCCGCACCGTGGTAAGGGCTCCAGTCGCAGATGTCAGGGTTAAAGCCGAACGCCATCATGCTGGCTGTGTCGGTATAACCCTTGACCGGAAGTTTCTGCACTGAGACCTGGGTCTCGGTGGTCTGTAGCTCGCCTCCGAACGGCATCAGCACGGTGGAACGCCCGATGGTGGAGTCAAACATCTCTATGAGGCCTTTCTGGCATGTCACGTTAGGATCCTGAAGGTTGGCGAACATCCTCTCTTTCAGGTTCTTGCCCGGAACGTCGCGGAAGAACGGATCCCTGTCCTCGACCGCACCGATCGTGGCCTTTGACCAGTGCTTGGCACCGGCGCTGTCGATGAAGGTGCGGCTCAGATCCACGACCACCTTGTCGCCGTAGAACATCCTCATCCTGGCGGTGTCCGTGACCTCGGCCACGTGTGTCACCTCGATGTTCTCACTGTGGCAAAGAGCCTTGAACTCCTCCTCGTCATTGGCTTCCACTACGACTGCCATCCTTTCCTGGGACTCGCTGATGGCCAGTTCCGTGGAGTTCATTCCGCTGTATTTCACCGGAACACGGTCAAGGTAGATGTCCAGCCCGTCGGCAAGCTCACCGATGGCGACACTCACTCCGCCGGCTCCGAAGTCATTCGATTTCTTTATCAGTCTCGTGACCTCAGGCCTTCTGAAAAGCCTTTCCAACTTTCTCTCCTCCGGAGCGTTACCCTTCTGGACCTCACTTCCGCAAGTCTCAAGGGACTCCTCTGTGTGTTCCTTTGAGGAACCTGTCGCACCGCCGATTCCGTCGCGTCCGGTGCGTCCGCCGATCATCAGCACGACATCCCCGGCCTTAGGGCTTTCCCTTCTCACGTCCCCGGCCTTCACCGCTCCGACAACCGCTCCGACCTCCATTCTCTTGGCCGTGTAGCCCTCGTGGTAGATCTCGCGGACGTGGGTTGTCGCAAGACCGATCTGATTGCCGTAGGAGGAATATCCCTGGGCGGCCTTCCTGGTGATGACCTTCTGCGGGAGCTTGCCCGGAAGTGTCTCGCTGACAGGTTTGTAGATGTCGCCGGCACCGGTGACACGCATTGCCTGGTAGACGTAGGAGCGTCCTGAGAGCGGATCCCTGATGGCTCCGCCCAGGCAGGTGGCGGCCCCGCCGAACGGCTCGATCTCCGTAGGGTGGTTGTGGGTCTCGTTCTTGAACATCAGCAGCCATCTCTCGGTCTGCCCGTCCACATCCACATCTATGAATATGCTGCACGCATTGTTCTCCTCGCTGACCTCCAAGTCATCCAGCAAACCGTTCTTCCTGAGGTATTTCGCCCCGATTGTGGCCATATCCATCAGGTTCAGTCCCTTCTTCTCGCGGCCTGTCTCCGAGCGCATCCTCAGGTACAGGGCCATCGTCCCGTCGATGTCCTCCTTGATGAAGGAATCCTCCACGTCGATGCTTTCCAATTCCGTCGTGAATGTCGTGTGGCGGCAGTGGTCGCTCCAGTAGGTGTCCAGAATCCTGAGTTCGGTCTCGTTCGGATCCCTGCCTTCCTCGGTGAAATATTTCACAACCTCGGCGAGGTCGTCGGCGTTCATCGCAAGGCCCATCTTTTTGCAATATGCTTTCAGATCGTCCCCGCTCATATTCCTGAATCCCTCCAGCACGGGAACCGGCTTGACCGCCGCGTGTTCCGTGTCGGCCAGTTTGCTCAGGTCTTTCGCGCGGGATTCCACCGGATTGATGTAGTAGTGGCGGATCTTCTCAAGCGTCTCCTCGGAGGCGTCGGAGTCCACGATCAGAAGTTTGGAACTCTTTATGCTGATCCGCGCCGTGGGGTCGATCAGGTGCACGCAGTCCACAGCCGAGGCCGCCCTCTGGTCGAACTGGCCCGGCAGGTACTCGACAGCGATGTACTTCGCTCCGTCCAGATCGATCGAATCTGTGACAGAGTCGGTCACAATCTCTCCGAAGACGCTGTAGCGGCTCTTCTCCAGAAGATCGGGCGTGAATCCGAACAAGTCATAAACATTAAGCAGCCGAAGCGTTTTCAGCTCCAGCTGCAGGTTCTCGTTGAGTTCCCCCAGGAGGCTCTTTGCCTCCACCTGGAACTCCGGGTGTTTCTCCACGAAAATGCGGTAATTGGACATCTTTGCAAGTTCTTTTTAAGACTATCACAAAGTTAGCCTTTTTGCCCCACATTCACAAAATTTTGGGTATAATTGTCAACTGATTGTAAATGAATATATTTGTAAATGCTGCCAGGCGGATTTGGAGGGCACTGCTTTGTAAAATATTGAATGTCAAAAGGTGATGTTACACCTTCTGACATTCAATGAATTGCGGATTTGTGCCTGGCGTCAGAGCGATGTGGCCTCAGAGATGTGGCTTTTAGTTAAGCCATTTTAGTCAATCCACTGGCTGAAGAAACGCCAGATTTCGGAGCAGGTGTCCATATCCTTGTCGGACCAGGAGTGGTTGCCGCCTTCGACTTTGTAGAGCCAGACTTCGGTGGGTCTGCCGCCTTTCACCGCCGGCCTGCCGGCCTTGAACTGATAGAGGGTGACCTGGTTACGACCCTCGCGGCGAGGAAGCTCGGTGACATATTCCTCGGTACAACCGTTAACAGCGATGATTCTGCTGACCGCCGCCGGAACGGGAATATACGCTCCCCAGCCACCTTTGTTCTCCGGGTCGCCGAGCCATTCGGAAGTGTGGTCCTGTGTGCCGTGAACCTCCATGAAAGGAAGCGGATGCTTGTAGGAATATTCAGTCTCCATCCAGTTGAACTGCAGTCCGGCGATCGAGGCCATGGCCTTGAAGGCCTTCGGAGCACGCATCGCGATCAGGTAGATGATGTCGCCGCCGTTGGACATTCCGGTGAGGAATGTATTCTTTGGACTGAGATCGAATCTCTTCTGGAGTTCTTTGGAAAGGGCGATGAGGAACTTGACATCATCGGTCTTCATTCCTTCCTGTGAAGGGTAGCGGACATTCCAGCCCGGTTTACCTTTCGGATCCTTTATTCCCTGAGGGTAGCAGACAGCGAATCCGTTCTTGTCGGCGACATCCATCATCGCTTTCTTTCCCTTGAGGGCCGAGCCGCCGTAGCCGTGCAGGACTATCACGAGAGGAGCCCCGGCCTTCAATCCTTCCGGACGGTAGAGGTAATATTCCCGCTCAAGTCCTTGATTTTTCATTGTGTAACGCTCGCACCGTTCCTTTACTGAATATTCCTGTGCCGGACTTTCGCTGGAAGACAAGGACGCTTCGACAGGCTCTGCGTCCGGTTGGTTTGGTACCAGGTTATCGGTCGCTTCGGCAGGGACTGCGTCCGGTTGGCTTATGACTTGATATAAGGTGTACTTGTCTGTCCGGTCGCTGAGCTTGTCGAAGCGACTGTCTATCGTATTGCCATACCCATTGCTTCCCAAAGCGCTGCCAATGGCCAGGAGCGCCGCGATGATCGTGGAGGATAACATGCTGATTGATTGGCTTTTAATGAACATCCTCCCGTCGGATATGGCGGGAGGATAATGTTTATTATTCTGATTTACAAGTTGTTAGTCTCCACGCACTATTTCTTCTCGGCAGCCTCAACGGCCTTGAAATAGCGGTAAGAGTTGACCTTGAGCTCACCGGCGGCCGGCTCGTCAAGCACAACGACACCATTCTCGTGCAGCTGAAGGGCAGAGAGGGTGACATAGTGGCTTACAGGTCCCTCGATGGCGTCCTTGACAGCCTTGGCCTTCTTGCCGCCGAAAGCGAGGACGAGAACCTCCTTGGCACCACACACTGTGGCGACACCGACTGACATGGCCTGTTTAGGAACCTTGTTCACATCGTTGTCGAAGAAACGGGAGTTTACCTCGAGAGTGTCCTGGGTGAGGGTCATGACCCTTGTCCTGGAGTTGAGGGAAGAGAACGGCTCGTTGAACGCGAGGTGTCCGTCCTCGCCGACTCCGCCGAGGAACAGGTCGATTCCTCCGGCAGCCACGATGGCCTTCTCGTAATCCTCGCACTCTTTGGCGAGATCAGGAGCGTTGCCGTTGAGGATGTGGATGTTGCCGGCCGGAACGTCCACCTTGTCGAACAGATTCTTGTGCATGAAGCTGTGGTAGCTCTCCGGATGGCTCTCAGGAAGCCCTACATATTCATCCATGTTGAATGTGATGACATTCTTGAAGGAGATCTCTCCGGCCTCGTACATTCTGACGAGCTCGGCATAGACATCCAGAGGAGTGGAGCCTGTAGGCAGTCCGAGTACGAATGGCTTGTCGGTCTTCTCAGCCTTTGCCTTGATGGCGGCGGCAATGTGGTGGGCGGCCCAGATAGAGCCTTCCTTCTTTGTGTCTCTGATGATTACTTTCATGATGATATTCTTTTAATATGTTATTTCAATCTTAGGAAAACTTCGATGGCTTGATATTCGGCCATTCCGAGTTCGTCATATAGCCTTGCGGTGTTCTGTGTGCGCTCCTCGGCCCTCTGCCAAAACTCCCTCGGGTCATCGCCCGGGAACGGAACGATGTCTTTCTGGGAAAGGTGGCGGAAGATGGCGTGGCGCTTCTCGATGAGCTCGTCAGGGCTGATCGGAACGGCCATGTCAACTCTCCAGAGCTCCCACTCCATCCAGGCACCTCTGTAGAGCCAGATCGTGGTGTCGTTCAGCCAGTCGTTGCCTTCCTCCTTGAGCTGTTCGATGGCCTCAAGGGCGGCCTCGGTGCAGACCCTGTGCGTTCCGTGAGGGTCGGCGAGGTCACCTGCCATGTAGATCTGGTCAGGGTGGATCCTGACGATCAGCTCCTTGATAATGTCAAGGTCTTTCTGTGTGCGAGGCAGTTTCGTCACTCCGCCCGACTCGTAGAACGGCAGGTTGAGGAAGTGGACATTGGTGTTGTCGTTGAGCCCGAAGCTTCTGTCCGCTCCTCTGGCCTCGCTGCGGCGGATGGCCGCCTTGATGGCGAGAAGCTCCTTAGGCTCAGGCTCACCAGGCTTCTTTGAGTCGATGATTTTCTTTACCTCGTCGAACTTGTCTCCGAATCCAAGCTGGTAGGCGGCGTCCATATGCTGAAGCACAACGTCATCGTGCACTGCCAGGTCACCGGAGGTCTCGTAGGCCACGTGCACGTCGTGTCCCTGATGTACGAGACGGATGAATGTGCCTCCCATGGAGATCACGTCATCGTCCGGGTGAGGGGAGAAAATCAGGACCTTCTTAGGGAACGGAGTTGACTTGACAGGCCTTGTGGTGTCGTCAGCGTCAGGCTTTCCGCCCGGCCATCCGGTGATGGTGTGCTGGAAGTCATTGAAAACGTCTATGTTGATCTTGTCGAACGGCCCGTAGAGTTCGATGAGCTCTCCGAGGGAGTTCTCGAAATAGTCCTGCTGCTTCAGCTTGAGGATTGGCTTATGAACCTTCTGGCAGAGCCAAACGACGGCCTTGCGGATCAGGTTCGGTGTCCACTGGCAAGGACCGACCATCCAAGGTGCGACGAGTCTGGTCAGCATAGAGGCTGACATCTCGTCAGTGTAGAATGTGATGTTGTCGTGTTCCTGAAGCCAGGTGGCAGGGCAGGCCGGATCGATGTCGCCCTCCACGACTTTCTTTACCACAGCCGCCTTGTCCTCGCCCCAGGCCATAAGGATGATCCTGCGGGCGCTCATCATCGTGCCGATGCCCATCGTGATGGCGGTCTTAGGGGTGACGGAAATGTCGCCGTTGAAATTGCGGGCCTGTCTCTTTCTGGACTGGTATGAGAGCGGAACGGTGCGTGTGCGGCTCTTCTCTGACGAGCCGGCCTCGTTGAAACCGATCTGGCCGCCTTCGCCGACACCGATCACAAGCAGGTCGAGACCTCTGGCGATCTTGTCAAACTCGGCGCAATAGTCGGATACCTCTTCCTTTGAGACTGTTCCGTCAGGAATATGCACGTTCTCCTTTTTGACATCCACATTGTCAAGGAATTCGGCGTGGAGCCTGTGGTTGCGGCTCTGGACGGAGTCGCTGCCGTATGGGTAATATTCATCAATGGAGAACACCTCGACATTGGCGAAGGAGATCTTGCCTTCCTTGAACTGCTCTGTCAGGTTGCTGTAGAGGGACACAGGTGTGGTTCCTGTGGTCAAACCGAGTTTGAAAGGACGCGGAAGAGCCGCCCTTTCGTGGTCTTTGATGGCTTTGACAATAATGTCTGCCACCTTGTCGCTTCCGATGTTCGCGTCATCGGAAATCTCGGTGGTGATCTTCTCGTAGGAATGGAGAATGCTCTTAGGCAGGTTCTCCTCAATCAATCCACCGTCCTTTGGTAAAGAAAAGTGCTTCATTTTGTTGAGCTTAATAATTTCGTAAAATATGATATGTTTCGCCAGCCCGTTTCCGGACCAAAAGCTCTATGTCGTTTCCGCAAGTCGGACGGTCGCGGATCCCGTGCCTGAAACCACAACTCTTGTGGTGGCTGTCGGCTTAAACCGTACAAATATAATCAGTTTTCCTCATAAGCCGAATCGATTTTTCAGAAAAAATGATGCGCAGTGAATCAGAGCGCAGGCACCTTTTGCCTATCTGATCAGGAAGGCCGTTCCTTCTGAACCGTAAAATGTCCGGCAAACAAGCATATCGCCGGACAAGTCACATCAACGGTTACGTTTGTCCGGCCAAACGGCTTTCCACCGGATAAGATGCATCGACAGCGGTGTTAGGAACATGAAAATAATAAGTTACTTCAGATTAAGAAGCTGTTTTGAATTGTTTGAAATGTTCTTTGAGGTGAAAAAATCTTCATTTTATTCCCGCTTCTTCAGTCAGACGGCACCGCTCGCTATCTTCCTTGGAAGAAGCGGTCGAACCTGAAGTTTTTCACTCTCAACCCAGCGCCCGAACCGAGGGCAATCGAACTTGTCCGGGTTGCCGAGGTGGGCAGCAGGGGGAGACTGTCTTAAAAGTATAATTACCACCTCCGAGGATTGAAAATTCGTTGTCGCCCCTGTAGTGGGGTACGGACTTTTCTGCTCTCGTCGAGACTTTTCAGACAGTCTGGGGGGGGGGAGAGCTTGCTCTTAACCTTCAAACAAACAATTCAAAACTGTTTCTAAGAGAAGATTTTCGAGGATAGATCTTTTTCGAAGAAGGAGTGTGCCGGTGGCACATGACTGATGAAAAAAGAGAAATAGACCGAAAAGATTCCTTAATATGATGCGGCTTATTGTTTGAAGGTTACTTATCCGGTATAAGTGCTTTTTTCCGGACAAGAGGGATTACGCGTTTTTTCGCATAAGCTTTTTGTTGAATGTTTTGGAATATCGGAGGAAATTCAATAACTTTGCAATCCTTTGAAGCGGAAGTGCAGCGGAAGTGCGAAGTTTCCAAAGGAAAGTCTACTGCCTGAATATGCCCGAATGGCGGAATTGGTAGACGCGTTGGACTCAAAATCCAATGTCCCTTAAAGACGTGCCGGTTCGAGCCCGGCTTTGGGCACCCGACCGAAGTCTCCCTCGTTTTTTTGGGAGACTTCTTCTTTTTTTTGTCAGATTCAACCTTACGTCTTTTGCCCAGTACCTTCGGGCGGCGGAAACGCGCGGAGGTGTCGCTCAAGCGTGCCGTGCTGCACCCTCGGGCGACGAAGATGTACGAAAGTGTTGCCCAAGGGAGCCGTGCTGCACCCTCGGGCGACGAAGATGTACGAAAGTGTTGCCCAAGAGAGCCGTGCTGTACCCTCGGGCGACGAAGATGTACGAAAGTGTTGCCCAAGGGAGCCGTGCTGCACC
>ERZ1034844.223-NODE-223-length-32592-cov-4.212220_pt1 | contig 32592 bp, 25 predicted proteins | sample MGYA00520594_ERZ1034844 | MGnify/ENA primary metagenome ERZ1034844 (study PRJEB33766, sample SAMN09781733) | gut metagenome | biome: gut microbiome | host: Homo sapiens | place: Madagascar | study: EMG produced TPA metagenomics assembly of the PRJNA485056 data set... | reverse complement strand
CACTGCCGCTGCGGGAGGACTTCAGCGTAATGGTAGAGCCAAACTGCGCCGTAACGGTGACATTGGCGGATACGGGGAAGGAGTAGGTGAGGTTGGTGGAAAGCAGCTTGCCGGAGCGGTCATACCAGCCCACGAACGTATGGCCGTCGGCGGGCACTGCGGTAAGAGCTGCCGTGCTGCCGTCAGGATAGGTTCCGCCGCCAGTTACGGTGCCGGAGCCGCTCGTCTTAGTGGTGACGGTGTAAGCCTTGGTGAACCGGGCGTAAATGGTCACATTGCTGCTCACGGTAAAGCTGTAGGTGGCATTGGTGGAGAGTAGCTTATCGTTCACATCATACCAGCCACTGAACACAGAGCCGCTGGAGGGGGTTGCGGTCAGGGTTGCCGTAGTGCCCCGGCGATAGGAACCAGCGCCGGTGAGACTGCCTGTGCCTGTGCCGGAACTCCGGACGGTAACGGTATAGGCTCGATTGCCTGCGGTTCCATAGGCCTTTGCAATGGTGAGAATGCTGCTGTTGAACTTCTCGCAATAGCCGCTGCGCTGGAAGCCCTGAAGACTGTAGACATCCGAGGGAAACTCAAACAGGCAGGAGGTGTAGCCCAGGGCGGTGGTGTAGGCGGTGAAATATCCGCTTCCGCCGCGGCAGCTGGCATAGGTGTTGCCGGGGAATGCCGCTTTCAGGGTTTTATACAGGGTGTTGTCGTAGCCGTTGGAGGTGATGATCTGAGAAAACCAGCCGTGTACGTCAAAGCACATATTCACGCCGTTGCCTTTGACGTTCTGGACGAATTTCGCCAGCGCGGCGGATTCCCGGCTTGCCAGCGGGGCGGGGCCGTTATAATTCCGGGCGGAGGTATAGGGCGTCCAATTTGTTGGAAAGCTGCGGTTCATGTCGATGCCCTTGGCATAGGACAAATTGCCGCTGCTGGTGATATAGCTGGTGGTCAGTCGCCCGGGGCCGTTGTGGCTATAGCCGGAGATCAGGCCGTCGGGGTTCATGGACGGCAGTACATATACCGTCCAGTCGTAGTCGTCCAGCAGGGTCTGATTGCTGGCAAGCTGATTCATCATCTGACCGGCGGCATAGACCAGCGCGCCGCCGTCTTTATCGAAATTGTCTTCATAGCCGTGGATTTCATAGCCCAGCACCATGACGTTTTTGCCGGAGCCGAACTGATAGGCCATCAGCGCTCGGCCCTCGCCGGAGGTGCCGTATGTAATGGCTTTTGCACAGGAGGGAATGGTCAAATCTGAGCTGTCGTAAGCGGCGGCCTGCCCGGTAAAGAGCACTCCGCACAAAAGCAGCAGAAGACAGGGGAGAATCCCGAACAGTCGATGGTTTCGTTTCATGTGTTTCCTCTCTTTCCGAATTTTTGTTGTTCTATCTAATAAGACGCAAAATTCCGCGCTGTCGTTGCAAAAACTTTTCTCCATTCCTATTGTAATCTGGAAGCGCCATGAGGTCAAGGAGAGAATGCGGCAAATGCCCCGAACCAGCCTGTCCTGGTTCGGGGCGCAGAGGAGGATCCAAAACGGATCAGTGTTCAGTTAGCCCGGAGGGGGAGCGCCATCGGGGGGAGGTCCGGGAGGGCCTGCAGGGGCTGCGGAAACCTCACCGTTGAGATAGCGCTGGTAAGCGTCCTGATAGCAGGCGGTTACCTTGTCGATGCCCATGCCCTCGATGTGGGAGACATACTCGTCAAACTCCGCAAGGTCGCGGTTGCCGATGATGAACTCCAGCACGGACTGCTCGATGTAGGTCTTAATGTCGCCGTAGAACTGGTTGACTTCGGAGGACTCCTCGGTATTGAGGGCGGTGGTTCCGATGCCGCGGCCTACGGTCATGTTGCTCTGCCAGATGCCGCTGGCATCCTTCTGGGCCTGGGTGTAGCCGGACTGCTCACGGGTCTCGTCACGGTAGAAGGGGCCGCGGTCCAGGCAGTACATAAACAGGGCGACGGTGGTGGACATATTGGGGTTGTTCAGCACCAGATCGGTGAAGACGGGAACGTGGTTCTCGTCATACTCAAAGCTCTCCCCCTCGATGCCGTAGTTGCACAGCAGAGCGCCCTCGTCAGTGTACATATAGTTGCACCACTGCATCAGCAGCTCGGGGCACTCACACTGGGTGGAAATGGACCAGGGGGTGGAAGCGGCATAAGCACGCTCTTCCTTAAAGGGAATGGTATCGCCAGGATTCCGAACGAAGTCGGGAATGGCCACCAGTTCAAAGCCCTCGGTGTTGGAGGCGTCTTCCAGGGTGGCAATGTAGGTGACCTCGGCATAGAACACACCGGCACGGTCTGCCAGAATTACGTCGGTGGGCGGGTTCTGGAAGTCGGTGTAGGACATGAAGTCCTGCCAGATGAGGCCTTCCTGATACCAGTCGTGAATCATGGTCAGATACTCTTTGAACTCGGGCTGAATGGGGCCGTACATCACGGTGTCGTCCACCTGATAATAGGGCTCACTCATGGCGGCGTCGGCTACCAGACCGAAGATACCATAGCCCTCTACCATACCGTTGTTGATACCGGTAGCAGCGTAGTTCAGCAGCAGCGGAGCATCGGCACCCTTCTTCTCCTTGAAGGCTACCAGCACGTCGTGTAGCTCGTCATAGGTCTCGGGAACGTCCAGGCCCAGCTCATCCAGCCAATCCTTGCGGATCATGGGGCCGAAGGTCTGGGTGGTCTCGGTCTGCATACTCAGCTGGGGCATACCGGCCAGCCAGCCGCTCTCGGTGAGGGCCTCGGGCACGGCGTCGGGGTATTCTTCCATGAGCTTGCAGATCTGAGGCGTCAGTTCTTCCGTGAGATAAGGCAGATGGTCGATGAGAATCTCGTCGGCAACCGCAGCCTCACCGCCGTTGGTATACAGGGTGGTGGCGTTGGAGATGATGTCGGAGAGATCGTTGGAGGCGACCATCAGGTTAAACTTTTCGGATTCGGTGTCGGGGTTTACCACGGTAAACTCCAGATTGACGCCGGTACGGGTTGCCAGCTCGTTCCACAGCGCACAGTCGTTGCCGATATCCTCGGTGATTTTCAGTACATTGGGGTTGACGCCCATCCACATGGTCACGGTGACGGGTTCGTCGGTCAGGGGCAGGTCAACATTGCCCAGAGGGGTGGCAGGCCAGGAGGCGGGAGCGGCGTCGTCTGCACTGGATGCTTCCGGTGCGGATGCTTCTTCTGCCGGTGCCTGCTCCGAAGGCGCTTTGTCTTCGGCGGGCGGGGCTTCTGATGCCTGAGATGCTTCTGCCGGGGGCGCTGAGGACGCGGGCTTACTGCCGCAGGCGGTAAACAGCGCAGTCAGCATACTAAGCGCCAGAAGCATGGCAAGTAACTTCTTTTTCATTCGCATATCTCCTTTGCTTCAGAATAGAACGGATGACAGGTCCTTTCCCATTCAGTATACGAATTTTTGGGGTTCGGAACAAGTCTCAAAAACTTTCTATCAGTATCAAAAAATGAAACAGTGTTGGAAAAAAGGCCGGACCGGAAATGATAAAAACGCCCATCCCGGCGGACAGGTCCAAACCGGGATGGGGCGAAACAGGGAGCGGAATTAAAGAGAATCAGAAAACGGAATGTTCTTTTCGGTAGAGAGATTCTTGAGCCGACGAACCAGCAGCTGCCAGCTGTTGCCCGCGCCCTCTACCGCGCTTTTTTTGAGATAGATATTGCCACCGGCGGTTTTGAGACAGACGGCTTCCTCCGTGGTCTGCTTTCTGCCACGAAAGCCGGTATGCTCGGTTACGGTTGTCAGCGAAATTTCCTGTATCTTTGCAGACATGGCGGATGCCCTCCTTGACGGTTTTATAAGATGAAGCTCAGATGCTCCTTTGACTATAGGCTATTTTGCGAAAAAATACAAGAGAAAAACAGAGGAAGCCCGGGATTTTCTTCGGGGCGGCAGAGAAAAGTGAAACATTGCCTGCAAAGCCGAATTTTCATGTGTCTTTTTGGGCTGAAATTGGATGGTTCGCCGGTTTTGAGAAAAATCCTGCGGAAACTATTGCAATCCCACAAAGATGCTGGTAAAATAGGTGGGCAATATTAATAGTAAGGAGTTGTTTGTTGTTGGAAAACCTGTTTCTGCTGGGCTTCATCGGCGCTGCGGTTGCACTGATCTTTGCATTTATTCAGCGCGGCATCGTCATGAAGCACTCGGAAGGTAACGACAAGATGGTCGAAATCGCACAGGCCATCCGGGACGGTGCAAATGCTTACCTCAAGCATCAGTACATGACCGTTGGCAAGGTGTTTGCCGTTGTGTTCGTTATCCTTCTCATTATGGCATTTGCCACGGGCGGCGAGATGCTGTCCAAGTTTACCCCCTTCGCATTCATTACCGGTGGTGTGTTCTCCATGCTGGCTGGTTTCATCGGCATGAAGATCGCTACCAACTCCAACGCGCGTACCGCTCAGGCTGCTTATGAGGGCCTGAACAAGGGCCTGCGTGTGGCATTCTCCTCCGGCTCCGTCATGGGCTTTACCGTGGTTGGCCTGGGTATGCTGGACGTTACCATGTGGTTCTGCATCCTGCACTTCGCATTCGGTATCACCGATCCCGTTGAGCTGGGCAACATCATGGTTATGAACGGCATGGGCGCTTCCTTTATGGCGCTGTTCGCTCGTGTTGGCGGCGGTATCTACACCAAGGCTGCTGACGTGGGCGCTGACCTGGTTGGCAAGGTTGAGGCCGGTATCCCCGAGGATGACCCTCGTAACCCCGCTACCATTGCGGATAACGTCGGCGATAACGTCGGCGACGTCGCCGGCATGGGCGCTGACCTGTATGAGAGCTATGTCGGCTCCATCCTGGCTACCTTTGCTCTGGCTGCTACCGCCGGCTATGGCTTCAAGGGTATGCTGCTGCCTCTGATGATCGCTGTCACCGGCATGCTGTGCTCCCTGATCGGCTCCTTCATGGTCAAGACCAAGGAAGACGCTGACCAGAAGTCCCTGCTGAAGACCCTGCGTACCGGCACCTATTCCGCTGCTGTTCTGGCTGCAATCTGCGCTGCTGTCCTGACCTATGTCATCATGGGCAACATGGGCATCTTCGTTGCAATTCTCTGCGGCCTGGTTGGCGGCTGTGCCATCGGCTACTTCACCGAGTACTACACCTCCGACACCTACAAGCCCACTCAGGAGCTGGCTGCAGCTTCCGAGACCGGTTCCGCCACCATCATCATCGGCGGTATCTCCCTGGGCCTGAAGTCCACCGCTTCCTCCATCCTGATCGTCGGCGCTGCTGTTCTGATTTCCTACTTTGCAGCTGGCGGCTCCCTGACCATCGTTGATGAGGCCGGCGGTTTCACCGCAGCATTCAACCAGGGCCTGTACGGCATCGGCATCGCCGGTGTTGGTATGCTCTCCACCCTGGGCATCACCCTGGCAACCGACGCTTATGGTCCTGTTGCGGATAACGCCGGCGGCATCGCTGAGATGGCTGAGCTGCCCGAGTTCGTCCGTGACCGTACCGACGCACTGGATTCCCTGGGCAACACCACCGCTGCTACCGGTAAGGGCTTTGCCATCGGCTCTGCTTCCCTGACCGCTCTGGCTCTGCTGGTTTCCTACGTCAGCATCGTTCAGACCAAGACCTCCGATGTCCTGAACTTCTCCCTGACCAGCCCCACCGTTCTGGTTGGCCTGTTCATTGGCGCTATGCTGACCTTCGTATTCTCCGCATTCACCATGGGCGCTGTGCAGACCGCTGCTCAGACCATTGTTACTGAGGTTCGCCGTCAGTTCAAGGAGATCCCCGGCATCATGGAATACAAGGCAAAGCCCGACTATCAGGCTTGCGTTGGCATGTGCACCAAGGGCGCGCTCCATGAGATGGTCGTTCCCGCTCTGCTGGCAATCATCGTTCCCATTGCAACCGGTCTGATCCTTGGACCCACCGGCGTGGTTGGTCTGCTGGGCGGCGTATCCGTTACCGGTTTCGCTATGGCAGTGTTTATGTCCAACGCCGGCGGCGCTTGGGATAACGCCAAGAAGTATATTGAGAGAGGCAACCACGGCGGCAAGGGCAGCGAGCAGCATAAGGCAGCTGTCGTTGGCGATACCGTCGGCGATCCCTTCAAGGATACTTCCGGTCCTTCTCTGAACATCCTCATCAAGCTGGTTTCCACCGTTTCCATCGTGTTCTCCGGCCTGATCGTGACGTTCAACCTGCTGGGCCTGCTGTAATTTCATACAGAAAAATTCCGGGCTGTCGCATTTGCGGCAGCCCGGTTTTTGTATATCCTTTAGGCATAATAGCGATCCAGCGCCTTCTGCCACAGCTCGATGCAGCGGTCTACATCCCAGCTGCGGATCTTCTCCTGGGCAGCGGGAATGTCACTCAGCGGGCGTTCCCCGGTGATAAACTGGGGAATCAGGGAGTCGATATAGGTGGAGATATCTGCGGCCAACGCCGTGTATTCCTCGCTGTCCTCCTGCGTCATTTGAACTCCCTGGGGAATCATGTAGTCGTCGTCCTTCTGGCGGTTCCATACTTCCATGGCGTCGCTGGTAGATAGCAGGGAGATCTTTTCCGGAGCAATGCAGGTGCCCAGTGTTATGGCAGTGTAGTTTGGCAGCTGCGTGCTGGGATCGTTTTGCACCAGCGCGGTAAAGGTCGGCTGATTGCCGGAAATCTCATAGCTGACGCCCTCGATTCCATAGGCGGAAAGGGCACGGGCTTCAGGGGAGTAGAGCCAATCCAGCGCCATGACTGCCAGCTCAGGCGTTTCACACATGGCGGAAATGGAATAACCCGGCCCCCAGACTACCGTGGCGCAGTCAGACGCAAGATGGGTGGTATCACCGGAATTCTGCACCGGATCCATGCCGGGCGTAATGGGAAAGCTGCACATCCCCTCCAGCGTGTCATAAGCGGTGAGGGGCAGGAAAAACGCGCCGCAATTCCCGGTACTCAGCTCAATGAGATAGCTGTTGCTTCCGAAATCCGTGAAATCCAGAAACTTTGAGGTGATAATCCCCTCCTGATACCATTGGCACAGCAGGGTGAGATATTGGGTGAAGCCTTCCTCCAGCGGGCCATAGTGGACGGTTCCGTTCACCTGATAGAAGCCGTGGTTAGCACTGCGGCTGCCCAGAGAAACGCCAAATCCGGCGCAGAAATTGTTATAGCTTGTGACACCTTGTTCCGGAAGGCGAAGGGGCTGGTCGGGATGGTAGGTGTCCTTCATAGCCAGCAGCAGGTCGTGGTAATCATCATAGGTTTCCGGGGCCGAAATGCCCAATTCCTCCATCCAATCCTGACGCAGCACCAAACCAAATCCGGAAAGAACGGCGGGATGATCCATGAGAGCGCACATGGAGAAGAGCTTTCCCTCGGAATTAACAGTGGATTGCGGCCCGCCGTCCAGCGCGTTGACGGCGGAGATATAGTTGGGGGCGTATTCTGCAATCAAATCGCTGAGCTCCAGCAGCGCGTCGATATCCTCTGTCATCATATAGGTCGGGACGTTGAGCATCAAATCCGGTATTTCGCCGGCGGATATATCGAAGGTGAGCGTCTGGTGATAGTTATCTGCGGGAATACCGGTGGCATTGATGGTGATTCCCGTGGCATCCTCCCAGGAGGAAAGCAGTTGCTGGTCTCCAGAAGGAAGCGCATCAGCAGTCAGCGGGTAGTACAGCGTCAAAGTGGGCGCATCCTCCAGCGGGTAGGAGATCGGCGCGGGAGAGGATCGGAATACATCGTTTTGCATTTCTGTGGAATCCGAGGCGAAATCCTGATGGGGCATCGCCTCCGGCACGTCTTTTTGACTGCCGCAGCCGCAGAGCAGGACGAAGAACAACAGTGGGAGAATCAGCGGAAATCGTTTCATGAGGCAACCTCCTTTCCAATTGGAAGAAAGCACAGCAGCAACATTACGGCGCTTTCCAGAAGCCCATGCAGGATGGACAGCACAGGCGATACGCCGAACAGCAGGGACGAAATACCGCCCGATGGGAGCACCACACAGATTCTCGACAGCGTTGGCAGCGTTTCGGCAGTCAGGAACAGCGCGCCAATGGGTAGGTCGATTCCGGCGTGCAAGGTCAGGCGGCAGAGCAGCAGTCCCAGCCCCGCGCAGCCCAGATAGCAAAGAAAGCGGTACAACTCCAGTCCCAGAAACAGCATGGGCTGCTCTTGTGCCATTTGGATCAAAATGGAATTTGGAAGGAAGAACTCTCCGATCAGCACTGCGAGTATGCTCAAAGCGCAGAACAGGAGCGATAATACCATGCAGCACCGGCTTTGCTGGCGCGGGGAATAGCCTGCGGCGGTGACGGGCAGCATGGCATTCATTTTTATGGCGGGGCAGAGAATCGTTCCGCCGATTGCCGCGCCCAACAGAAGATAAATTGCGCCAAGGCTCATTTGATTTCCGGCATAGCAGACCTGAGCGGCCAGTTTCGATGATGCGCCGGGGCCGAGGAATCGCGTAACCCATGCGCCAAAAGCCGGATTGGCGGCGGTGGGCGTCACCTGGGTTTCCAACAGCAGCTGGCAAATGATGACCACAAGCAGAATGCCCCACAATGATTTCTTTCGCCAAATTCGCGCCCAGTGATAGGACAGCAAGGCGTTCATGGGCCGTCACCGCCCACCAGCGAGAAGAAAAACTCCTCCAGATTGCCGCCGACGCACAGTTCATCCAGGGCCTCTTTGGACATGGTGCGGAGAATTCTGCCGTGGTGAATGAAAATGTAGTCCGTGGCCAGCAGGTACAGCTCCGAAAGAATGTGGCTGGAGAGGATCACGGTCATGCCCTCCTGCTGTAGGGCGAGGATATGTTGGCGGAATTCATGGACGGCGGTGGGATCGAGGCCGTTTTGCGGTTCGTCCAGCACCAGCAGCTGGGGACGACCCAACTGCACCGCAGCGATGGCGACCCGCTGAAATTCGCCGGTGGATAGGCTCTGGAGCTTCCAGCAGCGGGCGTGATCTTCGTCCAGGCCGACCTTTGTGAGCAGGTTGATGGCTTCGTTTTCGTCGTGATAGCCCCGGAGCCGCTGAAATGCCATGAGATTTTGCAGCGCGGTCAAGTCTTCGGAAAAGCTCTCCCGGGGGAGCAAAAATCCGACTTTGCGCCGGGCGGCCCGGAGTTCCTTCGGCGTGGATGCGCCCAACAGCGTGATGCTTCCGGCGTTCGGGGCAACCAGTCCGGCCAGAATCCGGAACAGCGTGGTTTTTCCCGCGCCATTGTTGCCTACGAAGCCGTAGATGTGACCGGACTCCAGGGTGAGGGACACGTGATCCAGCGCCTGCTGTTTGCCATAGCGTTTCGAAATGTCGTGGACGGTCAGTACGTTCATGGTGCGCCTCCTTTCAGGCGAGATCCCGGCGGTGAATTTGAATCAGTCCCACCAGACAGCCAAGTGCCGTAGTGATGACCGGAAATAGAATCAGCGTCAGCAGCTGGGTCAGCGTGGGCTGAGAATCCACCGCCCACATCCACAGCGTATCCCGATCCCGGGAAGCATAGCTGATGGTGGAAAGAATGTTCCAAAGGGAACCGAGATTTTTAAGCATATTCAACTGCATGAGGGCGACAATTGCAACGAGGATTCCCAGAATACGATTTTTGAATAGCAATACCAATGCCAGCGCCAGGTTTGCATAGCCCAGCTGGAGCAGCAGGGCATAGCCGATGGTGCGGCAATAGTATCCGGCGGAGAACATCGGGCGGATGGGAATATGTCCAAACAGATAGCCAATCACCAGATACCCCAGCCAGAGGACGACCGCCGCCAAATCATAGCAGAGCAGCTGGGCAAAGAAGATATTGCTGCGGCTTTGGCCCATGGTCACGGGAACGGTCAATTCCGGATCGTTGGGACGGGGAATGATATTTACCAGAAGGGGCTGCAAACCGGTCATGGAGATGGCACTGACCAGCCAGGTGTATTGCCAGCGCATATGCCAGCTCTGCCATGCGTCCATGGTGTCGAAGTTGGTGGCGAAGGCCATATTCAGCACCATCAGCTCATGATCCGTGCTGTAATACTTGGTCACGCCGCCGGTGATGGAGAAACCGATCAGCATAAGTCCCAGTAGAATATAAGTGCGCTTCCGGTGGGCAATCCGATGGAGCATCCATTTGATTGTCATAGTGCCGTCCCCCTTTTCCCCGGTACCTAGATTCAGAATACCATTAAAAATTACACGTGTAAAGTATCAGAATTTTATCCAAATAGTAAATTTAAATACACATACACGGTAAAGCAATACCGCCCAATTCCTTGGACGGTATTACCGTATCAGACGGATGTGACGGGGATGTGTCCGAATTACACCAGACGGATGGCCTCGGGGCCCTTAAATTCCATGGCGGACATATCCTCTAAGTAGAAGCAGATATGGTGGTGACCGGTTTGGGCGTTATAGGTCTTCTCCAGGAAGGGTGCGCTTTCGTACATGGCCTTCTGCACCTCGTCCCGGTCATCCATTACGGCCTTGCCGCGAATCCGGACGAAGCTGCCGTCCTTAAATGCGCAGACCTCCAGATGGGGATCCTTCACAAGCTGGGCATAGGCGGCCTTGTGGGTGCCGCAGCCGAAATACAGCTTATTCTCAAACACCATGGTGAATCCAAAGGGGCGCACTCGGGGTTCACCGTCCTCTACGGTGGCAAAATAGAAGACACCGCCAATTTTATCCTGAAGCTCTTTCATGGTTATCATATGTCATGACTCCTTTTCGTAGGGTAGATTGAATATTATTATACCGAACTTTTTCGCCAAAGACAAGGTGTTGCAACGGGAAAGTTTTCGTGGTAGGATAGGGGTATCAAACCAATGAGGTGAAAACCATGAAACAGTTTCAGCGCGTGATGCTTTTTTTACTGGACTCAGTGGGAGTTGGCGCATTGCCGGACGCAGAAAAATACGGTGATGCAGGTACCGCCACCATTCAGCACACACTGGAGGGGAATCCCGGCCTGAGCCTGCCCAATCTGGAGCGGCTGGGCCTGATGAAGATTCCCGGCATGGAGAAGTTTGCTACCGGCGCGGAACCCCAGGGCGTTTACGGAAAGTGCCGGGAGCTGTCCAAGGGCAAGGATTCCATTGTGGGCCACTGGGAGGTCATGGGCGTTCCCACCCGCATGGCCTTTGACACGTTCCCGGATGGCTTTCCACAGGAGATCATCGACGCCTTTACCAAGATGATCGGCCGGGGCATTCTGGGCAACGAGGTGGCATCCGGCACGGAGATTATTGCCCGGCTGGGGGAGGAGCACCAGAAAACCGGTTTCCCCATTGTCTATACCTCTGCCGACAGCGTATTCCAGATTGCCGCGCATGAGGAAACCGTCCCTCTGGCGACCCTATATCAGTGGTGTCAGATGACCCGGGAGATGCTGGACAATATGGGCTTCGGCGTGGGCCGCGTGATTGCCCGCCCCTTTGTGGGAACCCCGGGGAACTATGTGCGGACTGCCAACCGCCACGACTATGCGGCCTGCCCGCCGGAGCAGACAGATTTGGAGATCCTCACCGAGAGCGGCATCCAGATTCACTCCATCGGCAAGCCCGTGGATATCTTTCCGGAGGCGAAGTTCACCAGCACCGTAAAGACCTCCGACAACTTCATCGGCATGGGCGAGGCATTGAAGGCCGTCCGGGAGAAGGAGGGACTGGTGTTCATCAACCTGCTGGATTTTGATATGAAGTGGGGCCACCGCCGGAACGTTGCGGCATACGGCGCGGGGCTCAAGGCCTTTGACGATTATCTGCCGCTGTTCCAGGACGCCATGGACGACGACACCCTGCTGGTGATTACCGCGGATCACGGCTGCGATCCCACCCATACCGGTTCGGATCACACCCGGGAGCATATTCCCGTGCTGCTGTGGCATCGGGGCATTACCCCCGGGGCTGCGGGCATTCGGGAGACCTTTGGCGATGTGGGCGCAACGATTCTCAAGGCCCTGGGCGCGCCGTCTCCCAAGGTGGGAAGCAGCATTCTATAAACAATCAAAGCGTCGGTGTATTCCGGTTGGAGTGCACCGGCGCTTTTTTGCGAAATGTGGGGCGGGTGTGTATGGAGTATGCCGAATGCGCATGGTTTCGGCGGAATATATTTGTGGAAAATGCTTGAAAGTCCGGGAAGTTCGTGGTACCATAACATCAGAATTCTAAGCATTCGTAATATTTTAAGGAGGAGATTGTTGTGCGCTATCAGAATCTGCTTTCCCCCATTATGGTCGGGGGCCAGATCATTAAAAACCGCCTGACCTATCCCAATGCATCCCCCCATTTCTTGCAGGGCCCGGAGACCTATCCCGCAGAGGGCTACCGTGCGTTTGCTGCCAATCTGGCCAAGAACGGGGCTGCCATCGTGAACTTTGCCGAGTGGGCGGAGTATCCCCAGCAGCGCCACGGCCCCATGGATATGGACATGACCCATATGCAGGCCTTTGATATGACCGATCCCGCGGTACATAACTATGTGTCCCAGATGTGCGAGGAAGTCCATTTCTATGGCTCCAAGATCATTCTCACCACCAGTATGGTATATCCCGATGGCTTCTCCCTCTACGGCGGCAGAGGCATGGGCCCCATGGGTAAGCCCACCGAAAAGCTGCCCACCGAGCGGATGCATGAGGTCATCGAGCTGACTCTGGCAAAGGTTCGCCGCTATAAGAACCTGGGCTATGACGGCGTGAGCTTCCGTGCGGATATGCTCATGAGCCCCGGCGGACAGCGGGACGACCAGTATAGTGGCGACACCGTAGAGAACCGCACCCGCCTGTTCCACGAGGTATGTTCCGCCATGCGCAAGGCGTTTGGCAAGAAGTTCATCATCGAGGCCGTGCTGGCCTGGGAGCAGAACAACGGCTACGGCGGCAATGCCAAGATGGGCGGCGGCTACAATGAGGACGACGCCATGGAATTCATCCGCCTGTTTGATGATGTCGTGGATATTCTGGAGGTTCGGGAGCATGACGGCTGTGCCTCCCATCCCACCGGCTATAACTTCACGCAGGGCGTGCATCCCGCCGTGGATTTCTGCGCCAAGGTGAAGAAAATGGGCTTCCATATGCTCATGAAGCCCATCGGCGGCTTCCAGGAGCCAGACGAGATGGAGCGCTACCTCATTGAGGGCAAGTGCGATATGTTCGGCATCGCCCGCGGCTTTATGGCCGACGATGAATACGGCAAGAAGCTCTATGAGGGCCGGGGCGAGGATATTACCCCCTGCCTCAAGTGCAACAAGTGCCATGGCGTTATGCTGCCGGAGCCCGATCCCTGGACCTCCGTCTGCTCCGTGAACCCCCTGATGGGCCTGGGGCATAAGATCCATCGCCTGGTGGAGCAGTCCGCTGAGCCCAAGAAGGTTGCGGTCATCGGCGGCGGCCCTGCGGGTATGCGGGCGGCAATTTATGCGGCACAGCGGGGCCATGATGTGACCCTGTATGAGAAGTCCGGTCAGCTGGGCGGCCAGCTGTTCCACAGCGACTATTTCCCCTTTAAGTGGCCCATCAAGAACTTCAAGAACTGGCTGATCTATGAGCTGGGCAAGTCCGGCGCCAAGGTGGTCATGAACACCGCGCCCACCCGGCAGATGATTGTGGCAGGGGGCTATGACGTGGTGCTGGCAGCCACCGGCGCAAAGGTCAACATCCCCAATATTCCCGGCCTCAAGGACGAGAATGGCAAGCTGAAACCCGAGTATATGTCCTGCCTGGATACCTGCGGCAAAGAGCCGGAACTGGGCAAGCACGTGGTGATTGTCGGCGGCTCCGAGGTGGGCATTGAAACGGCCATGTATCTGTGCGGCAAGGGCCATGACGTGACCGTTTTGACCCGCCAGAAGAAGCTGGCCCACAACGCTTCCGGCTTGCACTACATCACCATGGCATTTGTCAAGGCCGGCCCCAACGGCGAGGCAAGAGAGGCGTCTGCATGGGAGGCTTACGACAACCTCACCGGCATCACCGAGGCAGAGACCGTCAAGGTGGAGGGCAACACCGTTACCTATCGCATGGCCGACGGCGAGCATACCGTCACCGGCGACAGCGTGGTGATCTGCGGCGGCATGACCCCGCTGACCGCCGAGGCCTTTGGCTACTCCGGTCTCACCACCGAGTTCTATGCCATCGGCGACTGCAACGGCGCAGGCAACCTGGAGGTCTGCAACCGTGAGGCCTATTCCAGAGCGATGATTCTGTAATTGAATATTTCAAAAGTGCCTGCTGTCCGATATGGGATGGCAGGCACTTTTCTGCTATCAAAACTTGCGATTTTGATAGCGAAATTTGCGCGGATAACCGGCAGTTATGGCTCATGATTTTTTTGTATTTGTTTCCAACGGGGGTATTCCGTAAAATATATAGTAATATCTTAAAGCAACACCGCTTTATGCGGTATTGCTCCAAGAAAGGAATGAGGGCAATGAAGAAACGTTTGATGGCGCTCCTGTTGAGCCTTTGTATGATTCTGGCGCTGGCAGCCTGCGGCGGAACGGCGGCATCCTCTGCTGCGACCACAGACAGCGCATCGGAGGCCCCGGTCACTGCTTCGGCCCCCGAGGAGACCAAGTCCCCTGCGGAAGAAACCGGCACTCCCGAGGAAGCCAGCCTTGCCGAGCAGGCATCGGCGGCGGAGGAAGAAGTTGTAGCTTCCGACACGGAGATCGTTCGCACCTACACCGAGGCGGAGCAGCTTCCTCTGGTAGACGAGCCTGTGACCCTGACCGCATGGGACTATGTGGTTCCCCCGGTTATGGCAGTCATCACCGACTACGGCACCGACGGTCAGGTCTATGCCGAGCTCCAGAAGCGAACCGGCGTGACCCTGGAATTCACCACCGCAAACCTGCTGACCGCATCGGACTCCATGAGCCTGATGGTTGCGGCCAATGAGCTGCCGGATCTGATCTTCAACTTCGGTATGTTCTATACCGGCAACATGGACGACCTGGTAGACGGCGATGTGATCGTCAACTTCGAGGACTACCGGGACGTGATGCCCAACTACTTTGATATTCTGGACAACAACCCCTCCATCGCCCGGGACGTTTACACCGAGTCCGGCGCAGTGGTACTGGCGGAGAACATTCAGGACAGCCTGATCCCCTCCTCCGGCCCGGCCATTCGTCAGGACTGGCTGGATGCCGACGGGTTGGATACCCCCGTTACCGTAGACGACCTCTACAACGTCCTCAAGACCTTCCAGGAGAAGAACGACTGCGCCCATCCCTTCTGGATCGCGGCCAACGGCAACTCCACCCTGGGCAGTGCCTTTGGAATCTCTGTCAACGGCGACAACAACGCCCTGGGCGGCTGGATTTATCAGGACGACAAAATCCAGTACTGCGTGCCCATGGACGGCTTTAGAGACTACATTCAGCTGATGGCAGACTGGTATCAGGAGGGCTTCATCTCTCCGGACTTCATGTCTCAGACCATGAACAACACCGCCACCGATGACGAGATCGTGGGCAATGCCTCCGGCTTCTTTACCACCTCTGTCAACGGCATCAACAACCTCTCCGGCTATGAGCCAGACAGCAATGTGCAGCCTGTTCGCGCTATGGTGCTGAAGGAGGGTGACCTCTGCGGCTTTGACGATGCGGGCACCTCCCGGGTCAGCAAGGGCGGTGCTGCGGTAGCCGGTACCTGCCCCGACATTGAGCTGGCCCTGCGGATCATTGACTACTTCTATTCCGACGACGGCATTTCCTTCGAGTATGACGCGGGTGGCGAGCCGGTGTTCACCGACCTCGTTACCAACAACCCCGACGGCTACGACTTCGCTCTGTGCCTCATTAAGTATACCTCCTCCACCCCCTGCTCCATCTGCATCAACGAGCGGAACTACCTGGGCTACACCGACGCGCAGGTCAGCGCCATTGACCTGTGGCTCCGGAACACCACCAGCACCCAGGCCCCCGGCGCGGTTTGGAGCGTGGATGCACAGAACGAGTATTCCGGCATATCTTCCGACGTGGGCAGCTTTGTCAGCACCACCTGCCTGCAGTTCATCACCGGCGGCAAGTCCATGGACGAGTGGGACAGCTTCATCGACCAGGTGAATTCCTCCTTCGATATTGACCGGATGACCGAGCTGTATCAGAATGCAATCGATGCATACCTCAGCATTGGCGCGTAAAGCGTTCATGTGATCTTTTTCCTTAATCGTGTCAAGGGACGGGCTCGAAAGAGTCCGTCCTTTGGCGTTTTGTGACGAAAAGATGGGAATTCTGTGAAGATTGTGTTGCGCCACGCACACCCAATATGGTAAAATGAATCCAAATCAAGAGAAATCAGGAGGATGAAACCATGGGGAGAAAATGGATGGCGCTGGCACTGGCGCTTTGTCTGCTGCTTAGCGGCTGTGGAGGCGGAGCAGCGTCGAAATCGGAAGCATCTTCGGCAGAGCAGCAGACGCAGACAGAGGCAGAAATCTCCGCGGTGGTGCTGGACGATGTGGAGACGGCAGAACCCGCAGAGGACAGCCAGGTGGATGCGGCAGTGGACGATATGACCCCGGAGAAGCTGGGGCAGTGGGCCATGGATCAGATGGATGCCTTTGACGAGGCAAGCTATGCGGTGGACTGTGACATGGAGATCGCCGTGACGGTGGACTATGGCGGCGAATCCACCTCCCAGAAGGCCAGCATCCGTTCGAAGGAAATCGACAGCGAAACCGACGGCTACATGTACTATGAGAAGATGCAGGTGAACGGCGAGGTGACGGAGAACTGGTATGGCAACGGCTATGCCTATCTTTCCGACAGCTACGGTCAATACAAGTCGCCCATGGACGAAGACGCCTACGATGAGATGATGAACGGTGAGGACACGGAGGACGACCTTGACATGGACGATTTTGGCACCTTGACTGCCGAAAAGACCGACAAGGGCTATACCGTAACCTACGGCGATCCTGAGCTGGACGTTTGGAAGGCATTCTCTGAGACCTTTATCGGTGTGGATGAAAACACCACCTGCACGGCCTTTACCATGAACGGCACCGTTGAGATGGACGCAAATGGCGCGATCCACGAGCAGAAGATGGAGATCACCGGAGAGTTTGACCTCTACGGCGAGACCATGACGCAGACCATTTCCGCAAGTCAGTCGATCATCAATTATGACGACGGCGTTTCCATTCGCCTGCCGGAGGACGACGAGGACTTCCGGGAGATCAGCGATATTTCCCTGCCAGAGACGATTCTGGATGGCTTCAGTGCTCTGCTGGGACAGTATGGGGTGAGCTATCAGAGTGAGACAGGCATCGCGGTTTCTGACGGTACAAGCAGCGACAAGTACGTAGTAGATGACACCATTCACTACATCTATGGCTTTGACGAAAACCTGTACATGTCCTGGAATACGACCCAGATGCTGAACGGCGAGACGGTGAACCAGATCAGTGATACCTTTGACAGCGGCGAGGGGACGCAGGTCATAAACGGGGAGGAGAACAACTATCTCTCCGATGATGAAATGATGCTCAGCGACATTCAGAATTTCATTGCTTACTATACCGATTGCCTCGCCTATGGCAGCGATTATCAGCTGGAGCAGGACGGCGAAAAGCAGAAGCTCACCATGAAGCTGGACAGCGAGTATGTAGAGGCGATCGTAAGCGACTACCTAAGCTCCATGGATGCGGGAATTGACTTTGAGGAAGCCAGTAAGATCGTTACCGAGGGCACCATGTCCTTCTGGCTTAGCCCCGACGGCACGCTGGTGTCGCAGCGGTTCGAGGGCACCTGCACCCTGAGCTATACCGGTGCTGAGCTGACGGTCACGGCGTATGACCAGGGCGATGTGCTGACCATTAATGCCGGTGTTTTGGCCTTGGCCAGTGCGTAAAACGGCAAAAATCATCGAAAAACAGAAGGGACGGGCTCGAAAGAGTCCGTCTCCTGGCGCATATAGCGATAGTTTACCGATTTTGTGAAGAAATTGTATACTTTTGGGGGCGGTTATGATAGAATAGTACTTACACTACGAAAATTTAGGAGGATGTTTTCATGAGAAAAAAGTGGACAGCGCTTGCTGTGGTCCTGTGCCTGCTGCTCAGTGGCTGCGGTGGAGCCGGTGCAGCATCCAGTGCACCCGCAGAATCTACCACCCCCGCAGCAGCTTCGGAGCAGGCCGAGGTTTCCACCACCGAGACCAATGCCGCCGAGGCGGCGGACAGCCAGGCAACAGCCAACGCTGGAGATATGACCCCTGAGGAGCTGGCGCAGTGGGCCTGGGCACAGATGGAAGCCCACGACGAGGAAAGCTATGCCGTGGACTATGACATCGATATGACTGTCAGCGTGGAGCTGGATGGCGAATCCACCACCCAGAAGGTCAGCGGCCGCGTGAAGGAGATTGACAGCGAAACCGACGGCGATATGACCTACGAGAGCATGCAGATGAACGGCGCAGTCACCGAGACCTGGATCGGCGGCGGCTATGTCTATCTCGCAGATGCCGACGGCAAGTATAAGGCTCCCGTTTCTGATGACGATGACGAGCAGGAGGATCAGAACGGCGCTGAGGATCTGCTGGAGATTGACGTCAGCAAATTCGGTACCATGACCGCAGAGGCAACCGGCAAGGGCTATGCCGTAACCTTCGGCGATCCTGATCTGGACACCTGGATGGAGTTCTCTGATCTGCTGTCCGCTGTGGGTGACGGCGTTACCTGCAATTCCTTTACCCTGGACGGCACCGTTGAGATGGATGAAACCGGCGCAGTGAGCAAGCTGGACATGGAGCTTTCTGCGGAGCTTGACATCATGGGCACGACCATGAAAGAGACCGTCTCCCTGTCCCAGACCATCAACAACTACGATGACGGCGTTTCCATCAACCTCCCTGAGGATGATGCGGACTTCCGCGAGGTCAGCGACATTACCCTGCCCACCGCGTTTATCAATGGCTTCAACACCCTGCTGAGCCAGTATGGCGTAAGCTATCAGGATGAACTGACCATTGGCATTTCCGATGGCACGAACACCGATACCTATGTGGAAGACAATGTTGTCAATTACGTCTATGACGAGGACAACGGCCTGAGCGCAACCTGGGAGACGGATCAGACGCTGAATGGCGAAGCAATTGGCCAGACCATTGATGCCTACGCCGGCGGCGAGGGTACTCAGGTCATTGATGGCGAGGAGAGCAGCTACACCTATGACGATGCTTCCATGCTCAGCGATGTTCAGATCTACCTTACGATGTACGCCGACAGCTTTACATACGGCAGCGATTATCAGCTGGAGCAGGACGGCGACTATCAGAAGCTCTCCATGACCCTGGACAGCGAGTATGTGGAGTATTTGGTAAGCACCTATCTGAGCGCGCTGGAAACCGACATCAGCTTTGACGAGGCTTCCGATATTGCCTCCGAGGGCACCATTTCCTTCTGGTTCGACCTCAACGGTATGCTGGTGATGCAGCAGCTGGATACCTCCTGCACGCTGAGCAGCACCGACGCTGAATATACGATTACCGTGTCCGCCACCGGCGCAGTTATGGCTGTGAACGACGCTGTGACCGTAGGCGCTGGCGCATAAGTCAAAACAGAACAAAAAAGCTGGAGATCCAATCGGATCTCCAGTTATTTTTTTTCCTTGATGTGGGAGAAGAACCGCGCGGGGCGGAATACGATATCCATTACCCAGGTCTTCCCGGCGAGCACCGCAAGAATCAGTGAAACACCGGCGCTGAACAGGAAATTCAGCCATACACTGAGCCAAGGGGTGGTGATGCCCAGCATGGGAAGCAGCGTGCGCAGTCCTGCGGTGAAGAACGTATGCAGGAGATAGAGCTCCAGGCAGTATTTCCCGCAGAGCTGAAAGAGCCTGAGCCCGCTGAGCCGGGGAAACCGGTAGAAGCAGTAGAGATACACCCAGCAGGTGCCCAGGGCGATGGTCAGCTTCCAGTTGGCGTACCAGCTGCGGACGTAGTAAAACCCATAGAAGTACCAGGCCACAGCCAATCCCATGAGGAATGCACCCACAATGTGCGGATTGGAGAGCAGCTTCCGGTTTTTGCACAGCATACAGCCCACACCGAAGAAGAACAGGTGGTAGATAATCCGATACAGGGTCAGCTGTGTCCAGTCCATGTGAACGTCTGCCACCACAATGGCGCATCCGCCCAGGAGCAGCAGCCACATGGAATTCCACCGGGGGAGCTGCACCAGCGCCGCCACAAGATATAATACCAGCAGCACATAGAGATACCAGAAGTTCCCCAATGGGGTGAGGAACATCCCCTTGAGATCCTCTATGGTATAGGTTTCGTTGACCAGCTCCGGCACCACCTGTTTTACGCCCCAAAGGAGCAGTGCAAACAGTACATAAATCCACAGGAGATTCCATACCTGGCGGAAATACCGGCGGCGCTGTAGTGTCCCGCCCTGATAATAGGCCAGGGTAAACGTGAAGCCGCTGAGCAGAAAAAACAGGGGCATATGGAAGCTGTAAATCCAGCTCCGCAGTTCATATAGGCTGTAATAGGCATCCGGGAATGTATTCGCGTCCAGATAGCCGCTAAGTACGTGCCCCAGGATCACCAGCAGAATCGCAAAGCCCTTGAGCCCGTCCAGCCAGGCTTCCCGCTTAGCTTTCATGGTGGGTTACCTTCCCCAGCAGGTGCTTGCCCAGCTGCTCAAAGTACCGGAATTCCTTGGTCTTGTGGAAAATCAGGAACAGCAGCAGATTGGGCACCGCCACACAAATCAGCGCACGGGGAATGATGGAAATCAGGCTGTAGCCCACTAGACCACAGAGCCAGGTGGTCAGCACGCAGATCGCCACGCCGATGGCGGTATAGGTAAAGAACCGGATGAAATAGCTGCGCATGGAGGCATAGAACACGTTGTGATACAGCACCATGGGCTCTACCCACAGGCTGGTGGTAACGGTGGAAACCAGCGTGCCCAGGAAAATGCCCGCAATGCCGAACTTCTTTGCCAGCAGAATGGAGGCTACCAGATTGATGATGGACTCAAAAATCGGCTTAAACCGGTCATTCCAGAAGGCACCGGTGGCGTCCCGGAACGTAAGCACCGGGCGGCGCATTCCGTAGAGGTAGAAGTTTAGTACCAGCACATACAGCGTCAGATTGTCCAGCAGCCAGCCCTTATTCCGCAGCCACATGAATTCAATGAAGGGGTGCAGCAGGTTTAAAAGGCAGATGGAGCAGAACGTGAAGATCCAGAAGGCAAAGAAAAATACGTCGTAAAAGGTCTCCATCAGGTGCTCCATATTGCCGTCCTTTACGGTGGCAGTGAGGTTGCCCACGCTGGCGACGATGGATTCGAAAATCTGATTGGTGATGGTTTGCAGGGGATGAATGATGGTGTAATAGTTGCTGTAAAGGCCCGCGCTGGCAAGGCCGATGAGCTTGGAAATCAGAATGTTGTCCGTGGAGTTCACCACCACGGCGCCTACCTTGTGCATACTCATGGCGGCAACATTCCGGAAAATCACCTGGGAATCTTCCTTTGCCATGGGCTTTACGTCCTTATCCCGGAGGAAGGGGTAGAGCTTGTCGGCTTTTTTGGCGAGAATCAGGTTTTCCAGCCAGGTGGAGAGCACCTGAAGCACCAGGAACACCACATAGTTCTTGGTCAGGGCCAGAAAAATGATCTGCACCACATTCAAAATGAAATAAGCGCCATAGTGAATGGTGGTTTCGATGTACTTCTTCTGATCGCAGACAATCAGGCTGCGCTTATAGGAGTAGAAGTAGGAGACCACGGTGTTCGCCACAAACAGCAGGTAGATGACGTTCAGGTGGGGGATATTCGGCACCTCGTCCATAAACACCGTGTAGAAGGGCAGAAACAGAAGGCCCAGTGCGGCGATGGCAAGGCCAATGGTGATATAGGCCTTTTTGTAGAAGTGCATATGGCTTTTGAGCTTTTCGATGTCGTGATCGGCCAGGGGCTTATACAGGCTGTAGGCCATGGCCGGGCCGACACCCAGCTCCACCAGCGAGAGCATGGTGAGCACATTGGTAAACAGGCCATTGAGGCCCAGATAAGTCTGATTGAGATAGTGCAGGAAAAACACCCGGGCGAGCAAGTTGACCAGAATGCCTCCCAGCTGCCCGACCATTGCGGACAGAACGTTGCGTATGGAATTTTGAGTACGCGCCATGGAAAACCTCCGATTATTTGTTACTTTGCGCCCAGGGGAGCGGTGTCCTGTCCGGAAATCAGCGTGCCCACATGGTAGCCCAGAAAGATCAGGGCATAGATCATGAGGCCGTTGCTATCGAGGAATGGCTCCATGGTGGTCATGACCCCGCAGGCCATCAGGCCGGCTGCAATCAGGCAGGCATAGGGGTGCTTCCGGTGGATCATCAGCTGCTTCACCGAGGAGGCCAGCATCATCAGGTAGCAAAATAGAGCACAGAAGCCGCCCTCCATGAGAATCTCCAGAAAAACATTGTGGGCATGATAATATTTGTGCTTCCGCAGCCGATAGACCTTGCCGGATTGAGCGATACCATAGCCAAGGGCCGGGCTGGCGAGAATATTTTTGATGGCCATGTCCCAGATTTCCGTGCGCCCGGTGAAGCTCAGCCCCTTGTGGAGCACGCCCTCAATGAGAAACGCGAATACATTCTGAAGCCGATAGAGCACCACGGTGAAGAACAGTCCCACGCCGGACAGCATGGCAGTGGCGCCGTTAAACAGCGTCTGCCAGCGCCGCTGATAGAAAAACAGCAGAAATACCAGCGCCACGGTCAGTCCAATGAGACCGGTGGCCGACCAGACCAGCAGCAGGCTCAGGGTGGAGATCCCCAGCATACAATAGCTGACCCAATCCAAATCCCCGTGACGGATGGTGGAACGCAGTGCCGTCAGGAACATATACGGAATCAAAATCGGGGCAAGGAGATTGTCAATGCCCAGCAGATTATAGCTGTAATAATAGGTGCCGCCGGTGCAGATGCCGCCGGGATACAGGCATTCCAGAATGAAATTGGCCAAAATCAGCACGGTCAGCGGGTAAAACAGCATATCCAGCGTGACCATAGGCCCCCGGCGCAGACTGAGCTCCAGCAGCATACAAAAGCTGACGATGGTAACCACATGGTTGAGAATTGCCCAATAATTTGAGCCGTGGAGCACCGTAGACAGCCCAACAAAGCCCAGATACGCGCACAGCCAAAGGAGTACTGCGGTGGGCTTTCTGCGCTGCCGGATCATCTCATAGAGATAGAGCAGCACGATCACTCCGGCGGCAGCCATGCGCCAGAGATCAAAGCAGGTTTCAAGAAAATCCGTCCCTTCCAATACCCCCAGCAATGCGGGCTTAAAGAAGGGCGTTGCAAGCAATATCCAAAACAGCCGTTTCAAGGCGGTTTGATTCATAGATACCTCCGTTATCCGTGCCCACTGAGATGCTTCATCAGGAACGCGCCAAGATGCTGGAGGTTCAGCTGAATGATGGGACGATAGATATGGTATTTGAGCGTTTCTTTTTTGGAAAGGGCGGGGCTGGAGAACAGTGCGTCCTGATAGACGGACAGCTCGGGCAGCAAATCCCGAATCTCCTTCCCCTGACCGCCGATGACCGCATGGAACAGCAGATCCCGAACGCCCTTTTGATATTTCATCTCGGCCAGCGCCCGAACATCCGGCGCGGCATCGGCACAAAGGGCGACAATCTTTTTCCGGGCGGTAAGCTCCGTGCGTTTTCGGGCGGTGAGCGTTCCGTACATGGCCCCGCTGGTTCGGACGGTGTAGTGATACAGCGGCTCCGGGGTAAATACGGCCCGCTGAACATTGCTGCGGAACAAAAATTCTCCGTCCTCCACAATGTGCAGGGTTTCGTCGAAGGGCAGGAAACTTCCGTCCGACTGGAGCAGCGATTCCCTGCGGAACAGCTTGTTCCAAACCACGGTGGTGTAGCTGTCGGGCCGAAGCAGCAGACGGAAAAATCCGTCCCGATCCGTGTCCAGAATGTCGCCGGACTTGGGGGGCATCCGATCCTCTACGCCGGACGCCTCATATAGCCGGGAAAATCCGCAGCAGGCGCAATCGGCCCCGTGTTCCTCCAGCAGGGAAACCAGCGTGGAGAGATAGTTGGGGGCAATTTCATCATCGGCGTCCAAAAATCCGATATAGTCGCCCTCTGCGGCCAAAAGTCCGCGATTTCGCGCGGAACTGACGCCGCCGTTGGGGCCGGTGACCAGTGTGATCCGACTGTCCTCCCGAGAAAAGCATTCCATCTGCTCCAGAGAGGAATCCGTGGAGCCGTCGTCGCTGAGAATCAGCTGAAAGTCCGCATAATCCTGCTTAAGGACAGAACGAACCAGGGGCGTAAGAAACGCCCCTGCATTGTAGACGGGAACAACGAGACTGACCATCCTCATTCCCGTCCCAATTCCTTTTTAATTTTTGTGGTGGAGATCTCCGGCGTGCGGGGCAGGTAGACCACCTGACACAGATCCTCCAGAAAATCGAACTTGCCCTTCCAATCGTCCCCCATCACAAAGGTGTCCACATGGTACAGGGGAATATCGGTGCGCTTCTGGTCCCAGTTCTCCTCGGGAATCACCAGATCCACATAGCGGATGGCCTCCAGGAGCTTTTTCCGCTCCTCATAGGAGAAATAGCAGACCTTGTTTTTCTCTTTCAGGTTAAATTCATCGGTGGAAAGGGCGACAATCAGATAGTCCCCCAGTGCTTTGGCCCGGCGGAGCAGGTTGATGTGGCCGTAATGCAGCAGGTCAAAGGTTCCATACGTGATAACTCGTTTCATGGCGTGTCCTTTCCGGTAACGGTGCCGTGTTTGTTTTGCTCATCCTTGGGCGGGGGCGTCATGTAGTCCCCGTACATCTGCCGGAGCACCGTGTCATAGTCGGCGGGGGCAGACAAGGATAGGGTTTCAAAGGGATATTCCGCAAGGTTGTCGTAGATGGACTTGGGGAACATCTCCCGGAATTTATAAGCGCCCATAAAATTGACCACTTGCCGGGAACCCTCGTAGGGGTACTTTTTCAGGCTCTTGTCAATGAGCGCCATGCGTTTCTGGGTGTTCAGCCGGGACTCCAGATGGAGATGCTTTCCGGCGGCAATCAAAATCCGCTCGTGCAGAGGACGGTGGGCCAGATTCACCGCGACTACCTGGGAAAACTGGCTGAATTTCAGCATCATTCGCAGGTACAGCAGACGGTATTTGTGGAAAAAGCAGCCTACCTTGCTTTTGGGCATTCCGTCCAAGGGGAACAGGTCGATCCAGGCACTGCGGGTCTTGGCAATCTGCGCGGAGGTGTCGAGAATCTCAAAGCTGGGATCCACCACCTGGGCAGGGTAATAGGGCATATCCGGGTCGGTGGCAAAATGCCGGAGCACATAGCCCTGGGGCAGCTCCTGAGGAGCAACCTGCAAAAACGTCTCGTAATCGGACCGGCTCATGCCCAGATCCACGTCGTCATCCCAGGGAATGAACCCCTGATGCCGGACGGCACCCAAAAAGGTTCCGCCCATCATAAACACCGTCAAATGGTGTGTTTCACAAATGGAAAGCACTGCTTTCACCAGCTCCAGCTCACACAGCTGAAGCTCACGGAGCGTGTGATCCAAGCCTATCCCTCTTTCCCGGAAGTAAACTTCCGCTTTAAGAATGCGCCGCCTTTTTTCAGCCAGTTCTGGGACTCCATAAACATCACCGGAACCTCCCGGTAGGGAATCTTGTTGGCCTCCAGATAGATGTCCAGCATCCGCTCGGCCAGGAAGCCGAAGACCCGGCGGTCATAGGCGCTGTAGCCGGAGATATCAATCTGGGCCTCCACCTGCCCGAGAATGTCAAACATCCACTGGCAGTAGCCGTCGAAGATATCCCGCTTCATGATGAACATATTGTAAATGTGCGTCCAGGTGCGATGGCGCATGGCCTCGGCGGCAGCCCGGTAATTTTCCCCCTGGGCAGAGACCAGCGAAATCATCAGATCCAGCGGCGCGGCAGGGTGGGCATGGACGTACTGATTATAGGCGGTTTCGATGTAGTAATTCCGGCGCTTTGGCACCAGAACGTCATAGTTCTGAAGCAGCTGTTCCGCCTGGACGGTGGTGAGAATACAGTCCCACTTATCCTTTCCGGATTTGCCCCGGAAATGGCGGCGGTAATGAGCCAGGCCGATGTAGTCGGCGTTCAGGTTCTTCCACGCCCAATAAAGCCCGGTGAGCTCGCAATAGGTGGCGTTCTTTTCGGAGATGTTCTCGCCGGTGTTGTCCCCCTGAAAGCCCAGCTCCAGATCCTTTCCGGCTTTCCCCACGTGCAGGGGAAGATACATGGGATCGGTGGGCATCCGGTAGGCCTTATGGGCGGCAACGATGATCTGAATTTTCATAGTATGCTCCCTCTATGGTGTCTGAATTTATTTTGCGCCGTCCATACGAACCACGGCGCCAACCGTCCAGAATAGAATCTTGATATCCAGCCACAGGCTCCGCTGGCTGACGTATTGCAGCTCCAGGGCCTGTCTGCGTCCGTTTTCATAGGTGACGTTGCTGCGTCCGCTGACCTGCCACAGACCGGTCAGACCGGGCTTGCAGGACAGCAGCAGATTCCGCTTGTCGCCGTAAAGCTCCGTCTCCTCCTGAAGCACAGGGCGGGGGCCCACCAGCGACAGGGTGCCGGAGAGGATGTTAAACAGCTGGGGAAGCTCGTCCAGGCTGGTTTTTCGGAGGAATGCACCGACCTTTGTGATTCGGGGATCGTGCTCCAGCTTAAAGTTCTTCTTATATTCCTCCAGCTCCTCCGGCGTGAGCATATCCTCCAGCCGGTCGGCATTCATGCGCATACTGCGGAATTTGTAGACGGTGATGGGCTTGCCGCCCCGTCCGACGCGCTGGGCCCGATAGAGAATGGGGCCCCGATCCTCCAGCCGAATGGCCAGGGCAATCACCAGAAGAATCGGTGATAGCACAATCACGGCCACCAGAGAAACCACCAGATCAAAGATCCGTTTGATGCATTCGTAAAAAGGCTTTTTATGAAATTCGCAGTCAGGCAAAAGTACCTCTGTATCCAAGCTGCTTCAACTCCGTTTCGGTCCGTTCGGACTGCAAATGCGTCCGTCATGGAGCATGGTGCGCATAGGGGTAGCGCCGATGATGCGAGGGCTGCTCCGGGAGCGTCGTTTTATCTCAATATCTCGTGAAATATTACCAAAGAAACGGTAAAATCCGCACAAGAGATTAACCTACTTATCATATCCTGAAAAGGTCGACTTGTCAATATTTGCAGGGGTTTCGCCCGATTTTTTTCGAATCCGGAGACTGCGGAAAAAATCCCGCAGCAACCCCGCACACTCGGTCTCCATGACCCCGGAAATCACCTGAGGGTGATGGTTGTAGGGCATGGAAAACAGATCGGTGATGGAGCCTACGGAACCGGCCTTGGGGTCTTTGGCCCCATAGACCACCACGGGAATCCGGGCGTTGATGATCGCGCCGGCGCACATGGGGCAGGGCTCCAGGGTTACATACAGCCGGCACTGCCATAGTCGCCAGCCGCCGAGATTGCGGCAGGCATCCTCAATGGCCATAAGCTCGGCATGACCCAGGGCGGTTTTTCCGGTTTCCCGGCGGTTGTAGCCCCGGCCGACAATTTTGCCGTCTTTTGTGATGACACAGCCGATGGGAACCTCCCCCAGCGCGGCGGCCTGCTTGGCAAGCGCAATGGCTTCTGCCATGAACCGGATGTCCTCAGAGGTGAATTCTGGGGTCATGACTGCACCTCCCTGGGGCGAAATACGAGAAATTTGCTGAAAAAGTAGTTCAGCGCAATGACGATCACGGTGGTCAGCAGTTTTGCCGCGCCGCCCTGAATGCCCAAAAGGGGACGCTGAAAGCCTTTGCGAACCAGCGCGTCGGTGCCCCAGACCTGTACCAGCAGTCCGGCCAGCCGTGCGGCGGTGAATTCAAAAAACTCCCGGAAAAACAGCGCCGGGCCTTCTTTTCCCCGGTGGAACACCCAATATTTATTGGTGATAAAGGCAGCCACCAGCGCGGCAAGCCAGCTCAGGGCATTGGCGAGCCGAATGCCCAGATGCCCTACCGTCAGGGCGTAGACCAAAACGTCGGCTGCCACGGCGGCGATGCCAAACAGCGCATAGCGGATGAACTCTTCCTGTCGTTTCAGAAGCTGTCCCATGGGATACCTCCTGTGTTGTGTGGTAATTCGCCGGTATCGGCGAGAATTCTGCCCATATACTATACCAATTCCGAAAAAAAGTCAAAAAGAACGTAAATTCTTTGTAAGGCTTTCGGACAAACGGGCGAAAATGGGAAAATTCCAGCCCCCCGTTGTAATTACCAGCGGAATGTGGTATGCTAACTACATTAATTTATGGAGTGTGACAGATGAAAAAAGCGATTTTTTTTCTGTTTTTCATATGTCTTCTGATGACCGGCGCCTTTGCAGACTATCAGGTGGATCAGGCCACGGTGAATGCCGAGGTAAGCACCAATGGCCGCACCCAGGTGACTGCCACCTATCAGCTGACCTTTGACGGTGCGCAGGATCAGCTGACGGTTCCGCTACCCGACGGCAATATCAGCCGGGTATCGGCAGAGACCTATCGGTATCAGGTGGACAAAACCGACAGCGGCGTGAATGTGGTGCTGTCCGGCAGCTTTGCGGGCACTCAGACCGTTACGGTTTCCTACACGGTCAGCGATACCTATACCACCGCCTCCGACGGCGAGGGCGAGGTGTATCAGCTGGGACTGCTGAGCTCCCGGTGGGCAAGAGCGGTGGGGTCGTGCAGCTTTCAGGTTATTCTGCCCCAGCCCAGCGGAACCATGCCGGAAGATTATACCCTGACTCCGGCGGTACTCAGCGGCTATTACGGGGAATTGGCGGAATCCGAGACCGGGGTGAACCTGAACGGCACCATTGTCACGGGCACGGTGGAAAACCGCATGGCCTATGATTCGCTGACGGCGCAGGTGACGGTGCCGGTTGGGTACTTTTATGTGCGAACCTCTGCCATCGCCATGATCCATGTGACCTATCTGGCCATTGGCATGCTGGGGGTACTGTTTCTTTTGATGATTTTCTGGCGGCTTCGGCTTCGGACGCCACGGCAGAATCCTCAGCCCCGGCTGTTGACCCCGGGCGGACTGCTGCCCTGCCAGCTGCCGCAGATTCTCGACGGCGGCACCTGCGACATTGCGGTGCTGATTCTGGAGTGGGCCAACCTGGGCTATCTCACCATTCAGCGCAGCAAAAAGGGCTATGTGGTGCTGACCCGGGCGATCCCCATGGGCACCGAACGGAGCAAGGCGGAGCGGAAGCTGTTTCAGCGGATTTTCTCCACGGGCTATCGGGTGGCGGCAACCCCGGGACGGTTTGCCGCAGCGGGGGCGCGATTCCGGACGGCATCCCGCCGGAGCCTGAACCATGTGATTTTCGATCCCAAGGGCGGCAATGTGGTGCTGGTGCAGATTCCCTGCCGGATTCTTCTGGCGGTGGGCGTTGGCTATCTGGCGCAGCAGATGCTGCCGGAGGGCGGCGGATTTGTTGTGCTGGCCGTGCTGGCCGGAATGGTGGGCTTCCTCTATAGCATCTATCTCCACACGGCCCTTTCCCAGCGGGTAGCATTGAAGCGCAGCTCCCGAACCTACCGGATCACGATGGTGATCGCACTGGCACTGCTGGCGGCGGGCTTCCTGGGCGGTGCATTTTTGGAGATGCTCATCGGACTGTTTGCCTGCTGCTTCTCGGCGATTGCAACGTCGGTGGGCCCCCGGCGCAGTCAGCGCGGGCAGGAACTGCTCAGTCAGGCCAAGGGCTGCCGGATGTTCTACTGTCGGGTGACCTGGCAGCGGCTGCAAATTCTCACAGGACGGAACAGCCGGTTTTTCCAGAGTCAGCTGCCCAAGGCGGCGGCATTGGGGGTGGACAAGCCCTTTGCCAAGCGCTTTGAACGGCTGCCGGTGCCCCGTCCGGAATGGCTGGGGGGCAGAGGGCCTGCCAGCACCACCGCTTCGGATTTGCAGCGGGAAACGGCGCTGATTTTGAAGAGCCTGCGGGAATCTTTCCATTAATAGGTACCAATATTGACTGAAATCAAGGGTCGCGGCAAAAAGCTCTGCCGCGACCCTTTTGCAAGATGCTGTCAAAAAATGACGCTTAAATCTTCAACCACACAAAAAATGGACGAAAACTCAACAAAAATACGGGGATTTTCCCGGGTTTATGCGAGAAATCCGGCGTTTTTTCCCACGAATCCTTTACACAGAACATACTTTGTGTTATACTAACGGCGCTGGACATATTTATGTCAACAGGTTTGATACATCTGCCGCAGATGCGGCATACTATAGAACGTAAGATAGAAACTGAGATTGAGAGGGTGCGTTATGGCACAATATGTGATACACGGCGGAAATCCGCTAAACGGTGAGGTTGAGATCAGCGGCGCGAAAAATGCTGCGGTGGCGATTCTTCCCGCGGCTTTGCTGGTAGACGGGGTCTGCCGGATTGAGAATGTTCCGGATGTGTCGGATATTCAGCTTTATTTCGACATTCTGACCCGAATGGGCGCAACGGTTCGGATGATAAACCGAACCACGTTTGAACTGGACTGCACCGGCGTCCACACCAGCTCTGTCCCCCATGAGCTGGCCTGTCAGATCCGTGCTTCCTACTATCTGGTGGGCGCGTTGCTGGGCCGGTTTGGCAAGGCGACGGTTTCCATGCCCGGTGGCTGCGATTTCGGTGTTCGTCCCATTGACCAGCACATCAAGGGCTTCAACATCATGGGCGCTGATGTACAGATTGTCAGCGGCGATATCATTGCAACGACCCAGGCAAAGCTCCATGGCAGCCGTATCTATCTGGATGTGGTTTCCGTGGGTGCAACCATGAACATTATGATTGCCGCCGTTCTGGCGGAGGGCACCACCATCATTGAGAACGCCGCTAAGGAGCCCCACATTGTGGATCTGGCCAACTTCCTCAATGCCATGGGTGCTAACGTATCCGGCGCAGGTACCGATGTGATCAAGGTACGTGGCGTCAAGCGGCTGCGGGGCGGCTCCTATTCCATTATCCCCGATCAGATCGAGGCGGGCACCTATATGGCGGCGGTTGCGGCCACCGGCGGCAAGGTGCTGGTGAAGAACGTCATCCCCAAACACCTGGAATGCATTACTGCAAAACTCCGGGAAATGGGTGTGAAAATCACCGATCAGGGGGATGCGCTGCTGGTGGAATCCACCGGTCATCTCAAGAAGGCCAAGGTAAAAACCATGCCCCATCCCGGCTTCCCCACGGATATGCAGCCCCAGATTGCCGTATGTATGGCAGTGGCAGAGGGCACCAGCGTAGTTACCGAAAGTGTGTGGGATAACCGATTCCGCTATATCGGCGAGCTCAGACGCATGGGCGCGCAGGTGCAGGTGGATGGCAAGGTCGCCATCATCGAGGGCGTTTCTAAGCTCCGGGGCTGCCCGGTGAAGGCCTGCGATCTCCGGGCCGGTGCGGCAATGGTCATTGCGGGCCTGGTCGCCGAGGGCACCACCACCATCTCCGACATTAAATATGTGGAGCGGGGCTATGAGAACATTACCGAGAAGTTCCGTGCCCTGGGCGCTGACTTCCAGAAGGTCGAAACGCCCGAGCCGCGGCTCACGGTAGTCACCGCAGGTTAATTCGATACGGCCCAAGGGCAGAGATGCAGCGATGCGTTTCTGCCCTTTTTCTGCGCTAAAAAGCCACAATGCGCAGAATATGACCACAAAAAGCCGAAAATGTATATTTTCCCGCAGTGAAAACTATGATATAATCAGGATGTGAAATATTCGAATTCCACATATCTCATTTGAAAGAAGGGTATTTATGAACACGATTCAGGCAAAAATCCCGGCCTACGGCATGCCCGCTTTGGAGGGCCCCGTGAACAAGCCGGAAAAAGTCAATATGATGCCGCCCATGGGCGATATGCCTCCCATGCCCGGCGCACCGGCGGAAATCAAGCCCTGCCCGCCCACCTGCCGCCCCTCCGAGCATCCCGGCTCCGTGCCCGGTGCGGATGTGGAGCCCGGAAAGCCCGGCCCTGGATTCCCCGGCGGCGGCCCTCCCAAGGCACCTCCGTTCCCCAGAATGGAATCCATGGACGTGCTGGACGGTAAGCTCTATCTGGCCGAGACCCCCTATGCGGAGATTTCCGGCGAGATCACCGATACCGAGATGAAGAATGCCTCCTACAAGACCGACGAGATCTGCCTCAACGGCCTGTATATCGGCGGCGATTCCGTCTATGCCATCCAGGATTCCCAGTTTGACCTGACCGGCTACGGCATTGACGATTTTGCAGGCAACGGCTCTGCGATCATGGTGAACGACACTGCCAAGTGCGAGATGGACAACGTGCAGGTCACCACCCACGGCGTCATCCGTCCCTGCACCGTGGTTACCGGAAACGGTACTCTGATTGTGCGGAACTGTGTGCTGGACGCCAAGGGCGGCGAGATCCCCAAGAGCTATGTGCCCCGTGTGGCCTCCGGCATGATGGAGCCCCCTCCGGGCCTGAAGCTGGGCGGCAACTGTCGTACCCGTCTGTCCATGGGCAACTCCCGGGCCTATTT
>ERZ1034844.221-NODE-221-length-32758-cov-13.074030_pt1 | contig 32758 bp, 53 predicted proteins | sample MGYA00520594_ERZ1034844 | MGnify/ENA primary metagenome ERZ1034844 (study PRJEB33766, sample SAMN09781733) | gut metagenome | biome: gut microbiome | host: Homo sapiens | place: Madagascar | study: EMG produced TPA metagenomics assembly of the PRJNA485056 data... | reverse complement strand
TAAATATCCTATATATACATATTGGCTTGCAATTTTTTATTTTATATATAGGGTATATTTTTTTGCTCAAATTTCAGTAATATGATTATCTGCATTCATATCATAAATCCCCAAAACCGCCTTGTAGAGGGACTTTCCGCTCTTATCGCACTTTTCGCGCAATTCCTTGTTCGCCACGCCCTCCAACGCGAGACACCGCATTGTTTGTCTTGTTCCGGGCAGTGTTTTGGTTATATATGGATATTTTGGGCGAGATGTTTGTGTTTTTATCAGCCCATGCCTTATAGCCCATGCCGCGAACGAATCCAGATTGAACCCGTTTTCCGTGAGAACTTTTTCCAAAATTGAACGGTTTATGTAGGTATAGCCCACTTCGTCCGTCATACCCCACACTTCACCATTACTGAATTCGGACGGCCTGAACCGTGCCGGATTAGCTGCGATCCAGTCGTTCAGCCAGTCATAGCACCGCTCATTCTGGTCTATTTCGTCAGCGCCGGTCAGGTACGGGAAAATATCGTCAACGGTGATCGGCTCAACCTCACCGGGCGCGAACAGGGTATCCGCAACAATCTGTCCGGCAGTCAAAATAATGCCTGCTGCATCAGCCTGTTTCGATGTAATCCCGCGCAACCTCAGCTGCCGCGAATAGTCTTCGTGCAGCGCCCTAACCATATCTTCACTGTCTTCTTCGGTCAAAACCTCAACCAATCTGCGCCCTGCGTGGCCGAAGTTTGCCGATATAATCGCCACCGTTTCCTTGAAGTCAGTAAAGAGCGCCTCATCGCCGCACGGAATCTCGATTATTCGGTTCACGGCACCACCGGCAGACCGTCCGTTAGAAATCGGAGTTTCGCCGTTGGTTATAATGCAGTTTTTCCATGTCTGATTTGCTTGGATGCCGCCTGATTTTGCGCCTCGTCCGCGCCCGACACCCTCTGTCAGCATGTAAACATCACGGTCAAAACTTGCCCGGCTGTCTGCGCTTTCCACTTGGAACTCGTCCATAATCAGCGGCAGCGAATTGCAGAAACCGGCCAGCATTTCACGGGCAACCTTAGTCGAATTGAACGACACTACATAATCGCCCATGCCCGGATATGCCCATACAGAAGCGCACAGCATAAGCAGAACGGATTTTCCCGCGCCGGTGCCGCCCCAGATATGCACGATAAATGGGAGGGAGTGGCAAATATTGACCATTACGGACGAAAACGAAGCTGCCAGCAGCAGTGCATTGGTTTTTTTATAGTTCCACGCCTTTTTAGCGCAGTTCAACCATACCTTAAAGTCTCCCTCCTGCCGAACGCACTCAAAGGCATTCCTGAAATTGGCGTTCCCGTCAAAAACAAGGTTGTCACTATACGGCGAAAATCCGATTTTGGGAATCCATCCGAGCCGTCCTGTGCTGTTCTGTTGCGGAATGCGTTCAAAATTCAGCGCCTCAAGGTCGGAAAGATAGGGAACTATAAGGTTTGAGTTTTCGCTGGTCACTCCGAGCCCGTACCGTGCCAAAGAAACGATTTTTTGTCGGGACATGAGTATTTCTCTTTCCACCACCAAAGAACGCCAAATTGAGCCTCTGCAAAACGCCAGGGAGAACCGCACTTCGCCGGTCTCCACATTCACGAAGCGTTTTTCCAGTGTGAGCGGGTGGGAGCATACCTGAACCGTAAAGCCGTTTCTGTCTATGAGCGAAACGCCGTCATCGGTGCAGGAATAGTTGCCGCAGTCCAGCTCAACCGGCTGTCCTGTGAATTGGGTCATGTTCCGTTCCGGCTGCATTGCGGCGGGCTGAACAGCACGAAGATATTCATTCCACATCTTCACAAAACTGGTCACACCTATTTCACGCGCCCGCGCCCGGAGCCGTTCCTTAGTCTGCGTCAGTGCGAATTTGTCGTTGATAAAACTGTATAAATATTCATACGGCGCAGTGCTTTCAAGGAAATCGGAACGACCCCAGCTGTTTATCAGGTCGCGCGAATTAACACTTTGTTCCATTATTCACAATTCCTTTCGTAATATTTTCAATAATCCATGTTATCAATCTGATACCGCAGATAGGGCAGCGCGTGAATTGCTTTGCAAATCTCGTCTGGGATATCGTCTGCGCTTTTGATGTTCAGCCCCACAAGGCTTTTAACGGCGTTTTCAGCCCTTATCAGTTCAAGGCTGATATCGAGGTAGCGTTCATAGGAAAAATCCGTTCTTGCCTGCTTTATGCGCCGCACGGCGGAATCTATGCGCCTGCGTTCAGCAAGTTCAGCCATTGCACGCCTGTCCACTCGCCCGGAAAGGGGCAGCCCGAGCCGAAAATCCGTGTTCAGCCTCATCAGAGCTTGCTTGAAATTGATATTGAACAGTGCCATCGTCAGACTGATAACATCTCCGTGTGCGCCGCAAACGAAACAGTGATAAACCGTGTCCGTATATGCGAAGTTCGGGTTCGTGCCGCCGTGGATAGGGCAGGGGCAGCGGTTCTTACTGCGCCGCCCCGTCCCGATCAGCCCGTATCTGTCCAGCACCTCCGGCACCGTCACCGCCTGCCGGATAGCGTCTGCCGCGTCAATCATTTATCCTGCTTCCTACTCAGATGCACAATCAGCCACGCCGAAAGGAAGGCCACAAGAACGAAAATTACAGCATAAATCCATAGCGGCGAAAGTACCCAGCACCACGCCCAATCTATCACATTTGTAAGGCGCAAAATAACAAATGCAACAGTGAGCAGACAAGCAGTTATGCGCAACAGTGGCGCAGAAGCTGATTCGTTCTTATTCATTGTCAACCTCCGATATATTATCTGCATTTATTGTGAAATAGTTTAATCCCAGTATCACGAATCCGCCCACGCACGCCATTATGTCATTCGGATCCAGCATATAGGTGATTTTGGCAAGCAAAGCCCGCCCGGTGTATTTTTTGCCGTCCCACTCATTCAAAGCAAGATAATCGCCTACCTTAAAATTCCGGTCATTCTTGCGCAATTCAAAGGTTTTATCGCCCTTCCGTACCGCCTCAAAGTATTCCGGCAGTGTTTTAAGCTCGTGTATCATTCTGTTTCTTCCTCCCATAATTCTTCTATGTCCATTTTCAGTGTGTTCCCTTGTATTATTTGCCGTTCTCAGCTGCAAGTATGCCGCTCTCTACCTCGTCCAGATAGCACCAGTAATCCACTGCAATGCAGTGCCCGATAGCTGTTTCCCTGGGCTCGAGGTCAATAGCGTTAAATACTCCGTGCTTCGCTGAGTACGGGAGAATCTTCATGTAACCGGAATCTTTTGCAAATACCATCACCTCGCAGCTCCACTTCGGCAGCTCCTTCTTGGCATCTCGCCAGTTTATCTTTGTTTTAATCATTTTCCTTCGCCTCCCGCATCTTTGCGCCGCAATGTGGGCAAAAATCACTTAAAATTTCAACATATCCAGTTCTTCCGTCATAGTGTATGGGGTCTTTTTCGCACACAGAGCAAGTATGTGTTCCTATAAAAAGCACATTTTGTACCCACCTTCCGCGCCTCACTTCCACCGCATCCGGCAGCGGGCAATCGTCATAAAAATCAGCATTAGGGTCTGCCTTTTCTTCGCACTTCAACCTGCACTTGCCCGTGGGGATATCGTAAAATCTGCATGCTACGCTGCAGCTAATCAAGCCTTTCATTTTTCTTCCTCCTCTTTGACTGGCTGCCGTTGCATTGCTTTTTTCAGCAGCTCCACCTTGCGCAATACATCTACGGCTTCATTTCAGTCAGTGTCATGTTTCCCGTCCTTTCATCAGATAGCGTTTTCAGTGTCATTTACTTTTCCTCCCCATTGCTCCGCCATAGCTTTTGCTATGCCGGGAAAAGTCTGTGAGCGTACTCTGCTCCGTTCTGCCGCGGGTAAGTGCCATGCGTCCGCATACCACGCCGGCATGGTTTTACCTGATGCAAATTTTACACGCTCGGGTGGCGTAACAACCGTGGTTGATTGTAATTTCGGCAAACCCTTAAGCCATAAGCAAGTCTTTTTTTCTACGGCATCGCCAAATTGATATGGCTGTATAACTTGGTTAGCTTTTCGATATACGGTTGACATAATACCGACAGGGTTCTCAATACAAATACGGTCGCAACGGGCACGCGCCAGCGCGATAAAAAAGGCGATTGCGTCTTGTCTCTGTCGTTGTCTTTTGATTGCCTTTTCGCCGTATCGATCGACATTAAACCAACGATTTCCCGTAACAGTTAGATAAGTGCACGGCGGGTGCGCAATCAGCAAGTCCCACTTGCCTATATAGTGCGCTTTGCCGTCCATTGTGACAATCTCGCCGCCCTCAATCGCCCTGAGCGCATCACCGAGTATGTGCCATTCCGGGTGCCCGCCGCTGGGTTCCTGGATATCGCAGCTGTAAGCCTCATGCCCCAGCTCACGGAACGCACAGCATACCCTTTGCGATTCTTCGCAGGCTATAAGTACTTTCATTTCGCAGGTGCCTCCTTCAGCTCAAACCCCTTGCTCTTGTCGTAGTACTTGTCCAGCTCCGGGGCTCGCTCGGCATAGATGTCATTACAATCGCAATAGCGTCCGGCATCGGTCAGCGTGGCAGATAGCTTAGCCTGCGCTTTGTCCGTGGCAAACACCACCGTGCGCGGCGAATCCGCGCTTTTCCCAGTCAGTATGCGATAGGCTTTAATGGTTTTCATAATCAGTATTTTCCTCTCCTCGTCTTATTCGTTCTTCGCGTGTCAATCTTAATCCGGCGATATCGCTTCCGAATGCGTTTGCTGCCCTTATTCGGCGGGCGGGGTCTCTTTCATCCTCGCAAAAAAGCGGGCACTTCGTTACGCACATGCTTGAGTAAAAATATGGGGCGTTATTATCACCGCCGCGGCACTTAACAAGCGTCGATTCGGCTGTCCACCCAGGCACGGGCGAATAGTCCCGCACCCAAGGGCATATAATGCCGTTAGTAGAGTTTTTACAGTGCCAGCACAATGTAGATACAGGATAACCGCTCCCCCTGCCAAGACTGGCCACACCGAAACGGACACGCAGTTTGGATATTTCGTATTGCGATATTCCTATTTTTTTTGCAGCTTCGGCCAGTGTGCTATGCGCAACGATATCGCGCAGTTCGTCTTCCGAAAGGCCGTTAATACTGTTATCGTCCATCCTGCAAAATCCTCACAATCTCTTTACCCGTGCACCGTTTATCGCAAAAAACATAGTCTATATTGTACCGTTTACCCATAGTCAGCAGGACGGCATAGAGCCGTTCGCCGGACATAGCAAGGGGCGATATTGCGCTGCGTGGATTTTTCCATTTTCGCACATCCTCAAGGGATTTTACCTGTCCGCCATGTTCACACAGGATAACCAGTTTTATTTCGCAATCCTGCGCTGTTTGCAGTTCCCGTTTGAATCGCGCGTGCTGCTGGCAGACATTTCCGCACAGCTCCGAAAGGTTCTGCTTGCGGTCAATCACCAGCCGGGCATTATCTAACGACATATAATCGCCAACCGGCAGCTTTGACGAAAGCACACGGATATTTTCTTTTTCGAAGTGGCGAAGAATGCCGGTAATGGCACGCGCCTTTTCGCGGGTATCCACCTGTATAACCATGCTTACCTCCCGTCAGAACGGCAAATCTTCTTCGGGCGCAACCGGCTCCGCTCCTGCCACATAATCGGTGCTGCCGGTGCTTTGCCCTTTACCTATTGGGAACTCGGTGTTATCCACCATCAAGTCCCATGCCATACGGTTATTGCCGTCTTTGTCCTGATACTTACGGCTTTCCATGCGGCCTTCCAGCACTATGCCGTCTCCTTTGTGAAAATACTGGCTGATAAAGGCTGCGCTTTTACTCCACGCTGTACAATTAAAAAAATCGCACTGCTTTTCTTCGCCTTTTTTGTATCGTCTGTCCACCGCAACGCTGAAATTGCACACTTCTGTGCCGGTTGCCGTGGTTTTGAGCTCGGGGTCATGGGTCAGCCTGCCTGTTATGATGATCTTATTCATTTTCGTCCACCGTCCTTACTTTGTTTAATATTGCAATTGCCGTTTCAAGGGCTTGTACATCCTGCCGCCACTGCGGGATAAGTTCGTATTCTTCGCTTTCATCCGCAATCATCAATCGAATATGCGCCCGTATCCTGGAAAGGCGGTCTTTTGTTTCCCGAATAGTCATATTGTCCTCCTAAATTATGTCGTATTCGCCGAGTGGAACAGGCTCTGTCATCCGTTCTGTTACCCGGCAATATGCGCAGTGTTCACATCTTCGTGCAGGGATAATACCTTGCTTCATGGCGTCCAGTTCCGGCAGCACCTCCGCAAGGTATTTAAGCTGCGCTTCCCTGCGGTAATCCTCAATATTTATCAGTTTCAGCGCCGGAGGGTCTTGCTTCGTAATAATTGCAAGGTCTGTTTCAAGGCTGTGACCTTCCAGCGCATAATAGATTGCCATTTGCAAATCCCACCGCCAGTATTCCGCAGGGTGGAGCCGTCCGCGCTCCACATCGTATAGCGGCTCAAAGTCTTTTGTCGTTTTCAGGTCAACGATTCTTTTACCGGGAAGATATACATCCAGCTTGGCCTTGAATGGATACCCCTCTATGTACCCGGTCAGAATGACCTGTTTTTCGCCCTGCATATACTCCATGAACACGGGGTCTTGTTCTGCGCGAGCTATCATCTGATTCGCTTTGAGATATTCCGCTTTCGGCGTGCCGTCTTTCTTGAGTATTTCGGGGTGCTCGGTTTTGAAATCGGCAAGAGTGCCTTCAAAGTATGCGTCCACATAACTCCCTACAAGCAGGGAAATGCTCGGTGCACGGTGCCATTCCCCCCTCAGTTCAGCCAATGCCGCGGCAGGGCAGCACAGCATATTCTTCACCAGCGAGGCCGACCAAAATTCCTCGTTTGCTTCTGCGGAATAATAATTATCAGCCGTCAGATTCATTCACAGTACCCTCAGCAGGGCTTTCAGAGACTGCCTGCGCCGTTTTTGCCTTTTCCTCGGACAATTGCTTACCGCAAGCCAAACAAGCCCTTTTGCCCACCTTTCTGTCCGAATATGCAGCTATCTGCTGCGCTGTCATTCCATTTGAAGGCTGAATGACCTTGCCGCATACTTCGCACTTAATAACCTCCACTTTGGGGATTGCGTTTCTGATTCGTATGCCGTCACGCAGGCCGCCCGTTTCGGGATCGCGCACTCTGGGGTCTATGTAGAGCTGGATTTTTTTGCCCTGCAAGGTGTCAGAGTCTACACTTTTGTACATTTTGCGCAGGGTCTGTCGGTTCGTGGCGTTGATTATCAGGGGGCGCACATTCTTAATGCCCGGAACAGTGTTTTCAACAAAGGAAATCACATCTTTGTTTTCCTTGCCCCGTTGGAGGGTCACGGAGCCGTTCCATATGCCCTCAATCGTCAGTATCGGTTCCGTGCCGGGGTCGATATCCTCTGCGCCCAGATATTCCGATTCTCTGTTCTGCCCCAACCGCTCTTTGCCGTTCAGGCGTGTCAATTTGTCACCTGTGTTGATTCCTGCCATTTTCTTTGGCCTCCTTAATATGATTTTTAATGAGTTCGTATGTCTGTTCGCGCTCCCGAACGCGATTCTGAGCCGCCCGCATTCGTAAGACGAATAAGGTTTGCATTAAACTGCGGGTCTGTGTTATAATGGGGTCGTGAAGGTTGTTTCTCATACTTGTCCTTTACATTTATCTCCTTTCTCCATACGCCCTGCCGTTTATCCCCGGCAGGGTATTTTTTTCAAATGATAATGTCATCTCCGTCATCCTGCGCTTGTAAAAGTATCTTGTTCAGGTGCTCGATGTCCTCCATTGAAAAGGCGTGGCGCAGCACCCCGCGTGCGTTTTTTATAAGCTGCGCCGAACAGTCCGGGCAAAGATATTCGTCCGCGGTCAGCAGCGTTGTGTCAGTCGGAACAGGTTGTCCGCATCGGGCGCAGTCCTCATATTCGTCATATTCGTCCTGCCCGCACCGTGGGCAAACTTCATAATCAGGTTCAAGCCGTTCACCGCCGATATGTACGGTTTTCGGGGCTGCGAACCGTGCGCCGCAGGCACATATGTAATAACTCATCTCCATGTTCTCCTTCCGTTCTTTTCACTTATAGTCTGTAAGTGTAAGGCTCGGCGCTGCATTTGCCGTTCTTCACGCTCCTGCAAGCGCCCCTCGTGCACGCCGAGATAGTAAAAGGTGCAAACCGTTCCTGCCCACACGATTATTCCGCATATAATTGTCCAAAACAGCCAAGTATTCTCCATGTCATTTGCTCCTTTCCAGCAATGCTTCCGGCGTTGTATTCAAAACTTTTGCGATGCAGCTTAAATCGTTAATTGTAATGCTTTTCGGGTTGCGCAGCCGGGCATTAAACCCTTGCGCAGTGCCGTATCCGCACCGGCGATAGATGTCCTTGCCGGTCAGCTTCAGCTGCGCCATTCTGCCGCGGATATTGCGTTCAACAGTCTCGTAAAGCGTCATGTTTGTTCCTCCTTCGTTGTGCCGAAAATGAAGATATAGCCATCTACGGTAAGGTTGTCCGGCAGTGCGGTTATCTTCGTGCCATCAATGTCGAGCGAGCCGCGCACAGTGAGGTTATCCGGCAGTGTGGTGATCGCTGTGTCACGAAGGTCGAGATTGCCGCCGTTTTCCTCCATAATCTTCCGCAGCTCCTCAAGCGTCGGTTTTTGCGGATTCTTAAATTTCATTTCCTATCCCTCCCCTTATCCTGTTCACAAAGTATATCTGCCCTTTGCCGCTAACCATAGGCGTGCGGGTTATTCTCGTTGTGCCGTCCGCATTAACCACGGTGCGTTCCTTAATCTCAAACAGCCGCATTTCCATTGACTTCTGTGTCGGCATATTGTAGTAAGCGCCTGTCGTGCCGAGGAAGCCTTCCTGCCTCATCCATGCAAACAACCGCTGCTGCCCCGTTTCCACGCCGTTCTGCTTAAGCAGCTTTGCCAGCTCACCCACAAGTATTGAAGTCTTAGACCCCTCTACGCTCTCGGCAAACAGCACCTTCGGCTTTGCCGCCTCAACCTTTGCTTCCGCTTCAAGCCGCGCCGTCCGCTCCTCTTTGAGCTGCGTTGCAAGCTTTATCAGCGTATCCGGGTTAAGCAGCACTTCCTCCACCTTTTCCGGCGACAGGTACGCCCCGTGCTTCCGCACCGCCGGTATTACCTCGTGAGTTATCCAGCGCTTGAATTTCCTCGCGCTCTCAAGCTTGCTGCAAAGTACTAAGCTGTATAAGCCCGATTCGTTGATGATAACAGTCTTCTGAATTCCACCGGGGGTCATCATTTCGGTGACCCCTTTGTCATCAGGGTCTACATGGTTTGCAACTGCGTTCGCAAGTGATTTCCCGTTGCCGTACCCCAGCGCCTCCGCCACATCCCTGCCGACAAACCACGGTTCGCCGTCCTTAACCACCGTTCTGATTCGCCCGAACTCCGGGCTGTTGAAAATCTGTAATTCGTTCATGTTTTTCTCCTTTCTTGACTTTCGCTTCTTTTTCGTTTATACTTTTTGTGAGATTTGAGGTTCGGGAACTTCTGCGAAAAGTTTCCGCGGGTCTTCATACCCGAATAGGTCTAAAAGTTTAACAAGAACATCATAAGACGGCTTGCGCTTGCTCTTTTCAATATTGTTAAGAGCGCCTTTCGTTATCCCTATTTGACTTGCAACAAAGGCTTGTGTCCACCCTCTTTTTAATCGTTCTTGTTCAATCACGGTTGCCACACTGCCTCCTTTCTCTTATTCTTGTATTCTCACAGAATACCTTTATACGGATTATAGTATTCTGACAGAATACTGTCAAGGGGTTTTTGTTATGGATTTTAAGGTTTTTGCGGAGAGATTAAAACAACTCCGAAATTCTAAGGGCTTAACGCTTAAACAACTCGGTGACGCTATCGGTTCTACCAAAGCGACTATTGGAAACCTTGAAAACTCAAATAAGCAGCCGAGCCTTGCTATGCTATGCGCCCTCGCAGACTACTTTGATGTATCGCTTGACTACTTAGTAGGTCGTTCTGACGATTCAAAAAGGCGGTTATAACGCTCTTTCTCGTCTTGCAGCTCTGCCAGTATGCCCCGTCTGCACCACTCGGTCTCATCGGTGCAAAGCCAGATTATCGTTGCTATCTCCTCAATCGGGGCTTTCTCCTCGTTGGCGCGGAACAGCTTCTGATACTGTCTCACCGTCCCCTCTGTGAACCAATCGTTCCGAATGCACAGCATTCTTAATCTTTCGTTGTCGCATACCGTGTATTTCATGCTCTTTCTCTTCCTTTCTTCTCTCTCTTTTTCTCCTTGGTCTTCATAAACGCCATTCCCTCGCCGAATGAGAGCAGCTTTTCTTTTTCCGCTTCCGTAAGGTCGGGAAGTACCTTTTCAAAGGTTTCAAGGATTTTCTTTTCTTTCTCCGACATTTTTTCGTTCTCCTTTCTGTGCGGTTTTGTTGTTTCTGTGATGATTATATATCTCATCAACAACGATGTCAAGCATTTTTTATTGTTTTTGTGATAAAATATTGTTGTTGTGATATTTTCACTTGACATAGCGCGTTTTCGGGTGTATAGTAGAGACTGTAAAAAAGAGGAGGGCTTATACATTCGCATGAAAGAGCGTATCAAACGTATTAGAAAAGAATTGGACTTAACGCAGCAGAAGTTTGCGGATAAGATAGGTGTCAAGCAAAACACCGTTGCTCAATACGAAATGGGCAGAAATATTCCTATCGATTCCGTTATAACGCTTATCTGCCGCGAATTTGATGTCAATGAAGAATGGCTGCGCACGGGCAGGGGCGAAATGTTTATCAAGAAAACCCGTGACGAAGAAATAGCGTCCTTTATCGGCTCGGTGCAGTCCTGCGCGGACGATACCTTTAAGAAGCGGTTTATAGCCATGCTGTCCGCATTGGACGAATCGGAGTGGGAAGTGCTGGAGAAGATGTCGCTCAAGCTGGGCGAAAAAGAAAAGGAATAGGCGTTAGCCTATCCCAAAAGAGCCTTGACATAGTGGTAAATCAGCTTCAGCACTCTTTCGTCCACCTTATCAAGCATACCGATGATGAGTTCCTTGCGTTCCGCATTTGTCACTATTTTTCCTCCTTTTTTTTTACGCATATGTTGCATAAATTATCTAAAAAGAGCGTAACACGGTATAACGGCTAAATCAATACCCGAAACGGAATAATTAACCGCCAAACAAGGCGGTATAACAGCCTGATAAGGCGGTAAAGGGGTGATGATATGGATTTACGCAGTGATACCCTTGTGCAGTGTTTAAGGGCGCAGCGGGAGCTTATGAGGCTTACGGTGGCGCAGATAGCCGAGCGGTCGGGAATGCCCGAAAGCACCATAACCAAGGTATTAAACGGCACGGTGCGCACGCCGTCATACGAGACGGTAGCGCCCATAGCCAAGGCGCTCGGTGTGTCCTTGGACAGTTTGGAGGCGGGAAAGCCGGATATGACTTGTTCGCCGCCTGATATGGCGGACGCGGCAGGAATGCCTTGTTCGGAGCATATAAGCCGCATAGTGGGAATTTACGAAAAACGGCTTAAAGAAAAATCACGCTGGCTGAACATTATGGGTATTGTTATAGCGGTTCTTATAGCCGTATTGATATTCTTTTTAATTTATGATATTATGCACCCCGCGCTTGGTTGGGTGTAATACGGGGTAAGATAGGAAATGGCAACACCAAAAAAACTGCCGTCCGGCCGTTGGCGGTGCCTTGTTTATGTTGGGAAAGATGAAAATGGCAAAAGAAAATACCGTTCAGTCACAGCGGATACGAAAAAGGAAGCAGTGGAACGGGCAGCACAGCTTGAAAACCGTCCGCAAAACGCCAGCAAAATGACGGTGGGAGAAGCCGTGCGGCAATATATTGACCTGCGCAGTGATGTGATGTCTCCCGCAACAGTTCGCGGGTATGAAAAGATTTTGCGGTGCAATCTCGCACCGATTGTCAATGAAACCGCCTCAACACTCACGCAGGACGATATACAACGGTTCGTGACGGGGCTGTCCCGTTCGGTCGGGGCGAAAACCATACGAAACATTTTAGGACTGTTAAAACCCTCTCTGCGGGGTTTTGTTGCGCCGGATGTATTCGAGGTCAAGCTGCCGCAGAAAAAGCCCGCAGAACTGAATATACCGTCACAGGAGACGGCACAGCGCCTTGCGGAAGCAGTATACGGCCTTGAAATAGAGCTGCCGGTGCTGCTGGCTATGCAATGCGGGCTGCGGATGTCGGAGGTGCTGGGGGTTAAAAAGTCCGATGCGGATTTTTCCGCGCGCACGATCACAATTCGCCGTGCTTTAGTGCAGGACGAAAACGGCGTAATGGTCGAGAAAGCACCGAAATCTTTTAGCGGCAACCGCACTATTCCGATGACCCCGAGGGTTACAGAGTTATTTGCCGGAGTGGACGAAACGGGTTATGCCGTTCAATTGTCTGCCGCCGCAATAGCGCAGCGCCTTGACCATGTTATGCGCAGAGCCAGAATACCACATATGCGCTTTCACGATCTCCGGCATTATTATGCTTCGGCCATGATGGCACTGAATATGCCGGAAGGTTACATGATGGATTTTATGGGGCACTCTACGCCCGGAATGCTGCGCAAATATCAGCACATTATGGATAAGGAAAAGGCAAAATGGAGTGACAAATTATCAGAATTTTTCGGGTAAATGCAACACGAAATGCAACACGAAAGCCGAAAAAGCCCAGTATAGCGCGGTTCATAAAGGGTTCGAGTCCCTCTATCCCCACCAATCACAAAACGCCGCATTTGCGGCGTTTTTGCTGTAAATGCCCCATGTAGAGCGGGTTTTCGGGATTTTATTTGTTTCTTAAAGAAAGAATTTTTTTCTTAAAATACGGCTGTTTTTCTCAAAATGCAACACGGATGCAACACGAAATGCAACACGAAATCGGGGTAAAAAAAGAGACTGCCGGGCGGCGGTCTCTCGTTCTTTTTCGGAAGGATTATTTTTTTAGTAAATCTATGTACCGGCTAATGTACCAGATCGCTTTTTCGAGGTCTTGAATTGTCTTGTCCGGGTCTTTCTTTCCTGCCCGCGAAATGTACTTCACGGCATTGCCCAGATGATACGGCAGCCGTTTTGCCTCAATAAAATCAATCGTTTCAATGCCGCCGTCCGTGTAATGCGCCGGGTGGTTCACTGCATCGTTGCCCTGTTCGGGTTCAGCCTGTTTCTGAAATCCTATCTTTTTCACATCGATACCTCCATATGTTTCCTTTTGCCGTAAAGTTTCAAAGTCTGTATGCTGTGCGAAGTGGGCAAGAGCATTTTTTGTGCTGCGTACCCGCCGTATCCGAGGAAGGCAGAGCCGACAACCACCTTAAACGGACGAACGGACACCCGGTTATTATGCGGGTCAACATGCAGCTTTGCAGGCTGGCTCATCATGGGCTTGTGGGAATGTCCTACAATGAGCGCATCCACACCGTCCAGCGCGTATCCGAACCGTTCGTTGCGGTTTATAATGCCACCCGACAATGCACCGCCGCCCGCACCGTGCGTGACGGCCAGGATATATGTCGGGTTGGTTTGTCCGTTATTGTTCGGATTGCCTATTTGCAGCTTCACGAAGGCCATATTTTCTCGGTACAGGTCTTCAAGGTCGAGTTTGCACATGATGTCATATACGCCGTCATCGTCTGCGTCTTTGCCGCTTCTGCGTTCGTGATTGCCTGAAACGGCGCACAGAATTCTGTTCCGAATAGGGGCGAGCAGCTCTGCCATGCGCTTTTTCTGTTCGCGGGGACGCATTGTTTCATCAAAAATATTAGATATACTGCTGCGTGTGGCGTTGTTTATCAGATCGCCGCCGAGTGTCACATACACATCGGGGGTGTCACGCACATATTCCACCAACCGTATCCATTCGGCAGCCAAGTGCTCCGCTGCGCCCAAATGTACATCGGCAATGGGGATAATTGTGAGGTCGCGGTTCTGCGGGAATTTATGCGTTATTATCGTAAAATCCGATTGCACGCCTTTCTGCCTCCTTTTTCGTAATGATATATGCAGATAATTCATTACATTATGCATTAAGCATACTACATATTGTGCTTTATCGCAAATCAAAGCCATATTTTGAGGTTTTGAACTGCATTTTAACGCAAGTTACCCGCAAGTTAATAAAAAAATATTTTCCGTTTTACACAAAAAAGTGTTGACAATGGGTAATACCCATGTTATAATATAGGCACAGTCAAGGGATTGACGAGTGACGGGGCAAGACGGGAAAGGAGGGATACAATGAGTGTGACAACCAAAGAATTTGACCTGCTTATCTCCATGATACTGGATATGCTCAAAGCCGGACAGGTTGACAGAGTTATCGAGCTGCTGGAAGAAACAAAAAGCAACCCCAGTAAATGAGGTTGCAAATTCGAAACAAAGACAGGGTGGACTTGCCGCCACCTTTTCTTTGCACTTCAAATATACCACATCTTGCCCCGGATGTCAATTCAGGAGGTTACACATGGACGAAACCCGCAAAATCACCGCGAAAGAGCGCTATGACAAGGCAAAAACAAGAATGTACACAATTAAAGTTTTCGTGAACACCGAAGCTGATATCATGGAAAAGCTGGACAGTGTGCCGAACAAGGCCGGTTATATAAAAAGCCTTATTCGTGCCGATATTGCACGGAAATAACCGTTCAAGGGTGCATTTCAAGTGACACCCTTTCGGTGAAGCCGCACCATACTAAAAGACTAAGTTAAACTTAGGGTTAGGGCGTGTCTATTTGTGACACACCCTTTTTATTCGTGCGCAATAGGGTATTTTTAGTAACCCACCCCGCCACCTCATACCCGCCTTTGTGCGGGTATTTTTTTATTTCTGAAATATTTTTTGAAAAATGATAAAAAAGGGGTTGACTTTTGCAATGGCATATGTTATTATTTATGCAGTGGCAAAAGTGAGGTGATAAAAATGAGCCCACGGACAGGTAGACCGCCCAAGCTCGGAGAATCAAAAACAGTTAGCCTGCAATTAAGGATAACAAAAGAAACCGCCGATAAATTACAGGAATGCGCGGACGCTTTGTCTATATCGCGGACGGAGGTTATCGAAAAAGGCATTGAAACGGTTCACGAGAGGGTAAAAAAGTGAAACAGCCGCTGCCCTGACAAGTTAGCGACTGTCTCACACCCAAAAGCCCGGAGAGCTTTACTCTCGGACAAATCTATTATATCCGAAAATAAAGCCTCCGGCAAATACTTTTTAATTTTTGGAGGTTTTTATTATGAACGCAATGGAAATTACAGGCAAACTGTACAGCATGCTTAACGGCGAGAATCAAGCAAAGGTGTTGAACGCAGCAAAGAACATGCTGGCAGAACAGCAACAGCCGCAGAACATCAAGACCTTTGACTACAACGGGCAAGAGGTCCGCACGGTGGAAATAAGCGGGCAGCCGTGGTTTGTAGCAGCGGATGTATGTAATTATTTCGGTGTCACGAATCGAAATCGTATAATGCAGCAAGTAGACGAAGAAGACAAGGGGGGTACGCAAATGGACACCCCTGGCGGCCGGCAAAATGTTACGGTTATCAACGAATCCGGGCTGTATTCTCTACTTTTTGCTATGCAGCCACAAAAGGCACGCGGCGTAACCGATGAGTATATAGCCGCACGCACAAAACAGTTAAACGCTTTTCGCCGCTGGGTAACTCACGATGTGCTCCCCTCTATCCGCAAAACAGGCGGGTACATAGCCGGACAGGAAACGCTTTCGCCGGAGGAGCTGATGGCAAAGGCGCTGCTGGTGGCAAAACAGACCCTTGCGGAGCGCGATGCCCGCATAAATGAATTAAGCTGCGCCAATTCGGAGCTGACGGTGCAGAATCAGATACTGCTCCCCCGCGCACAGTACTTTGACGAGCTGGTTGACCGTAACCTTTTAACCAACTTCCGCGAAACGGCAAAGGAGCTCGGAATAGCCCCGAAACGGTTCGTGAACTGGCTGGTGGAGCAGAAATACCTTTACCGTGATAAAAAGGGCAAATTGCTGCCGTATGAGGGCAAGAACACGGGCTTATTCGAGATAAAGGAACAGTACAATCCCAAAACCGAGTGGAGCGGCGTGCAGACCCTTGTAACGCCGAAAGGCCGTGAAACCTTCCGGCTGCTGTGTATGGGGATGTAATACGGAGGGTGTGTCGCAAAAGATAGGAGCGGTTTATGCCGCTCCTTTTCTTATCAGGTGGGTATTCTTACTAACCAACTGAAAATGCATAATTATACATCGTTCAGAATCCGCCTTGCCTGTTCGACCGCGCTCATGACTTCATCATACGCGACTTGCAGCTTCACAAGCTCGGCTTCGGTGCGCTCAAGCTTGCGCTTGGTCTGCGTGTACAGAGCCTCATAATCGGTGCCGGGCTGCTCCTCCTGCTTCCACACAAGGTGCAGCGCCTCAATCTCCGCCTTGCCCGCAATGCCCGTTTCGGGGCGTTTAAGGCTCTTTTGCAGCGCACATACGCTCTTGTGCGTCTCGCTCCCGAAAGAGCCGTCCGCGCCGTATTTCGGCATGGCAAAGCCGTGCAGGATAAGCTGGTGCTGAAGCGCCTTCACATCCTCGCCCTTATCGCCTTTTTTAAGCTCGCGGGTGACGGTATAGCCCTCTATTTCGTAGCGGAACAGTTCAGGCCGTCCGAACCAGTTCCACGGGCGCAGGGAAACGCTGGTTTTCACCACGCCGTAATCCCGCCCCCGGCATTCTATTGCCGTGTCGGAATCCAGCGCAAAGCCTATATGCGTTGCCCGTCCGCCGCTGTTCACCACGAATACCCAGTCCCCGCGGCGCACCTTGTCCCGCGCTATTTTTGCGCACTTGCCCTTCATGCCGTTGGCGTTCAGATCGCCGGGGTACAGCTTTTTCACATTTTGCAGCCAGTACATACCCAGCCCCGAACAGTCAAACGCGCCTATGTCGGAAAGCTTATATCCTTCCTTTACCCGCTTTTCCAGCAGTGCCTTGTCCCTGTTTATGTTGGTTTCGTCTCCGTGCTCGCGCTCTTTGAACCACGCCTCGGAAAAGGGCGCACGCTGTCCCTGCGCCCCCAAAACATAAATGCTGCCGCGTGCTATCTCGTCCTCAAGATAGGCTATAAATTCCTCAAGCATTGCCTTCACCGTCCTGCGGCTCGTCATCTTCTTTTATTTCCGCCGCCTTGCCTTTGCTTGCCTGCTTGTATATCTGGTTCACACCGGTTGCCGCAAAGCCGGATACAATGCCCACCGCCGCAGCCGTCAGCCAGTTTTCGGCAGGGATAAAGCCGGGCAGCGTGAAATAGCACACAATGCCCAGTATAAGCCCCAAAACCCCGCACAGCGCGGGCAGCATCCGATTGACGGTCTCGCCCGGAATAAGCTTTATGAAATAGGCCGCAAGATACACCAGCACCACTATTGCCGGTACTGCTGCAAAGTCTGAAAATTCCATATCAAAACCTCCTGAATTGTGTTTATTTTTTATGTTCGTGCTCCTGATGCTCAAGATGCTCCAGGTCTTCTATCCGGTGATTGATAACCTTTATCTGCTCCTCCACCACCGGCATGCGGCGGGCAAAATTGTTGTGCTGCCGCACCTCCTCCTCCAATTGCTTAAGACGGTAGTTTATGAGCTTGTTGCTTGTAAGAATGCCTCCGAAAGTGCCCAAAGCCGTTCCCAAAAGGGCTATAAGGGCGGTTATTATGTCCGTGTTCATAATACTCCCCCTCAGTTCGGCCAGTAGTTAAATCGGATTGCAAGGTAATAGCAGGTCGTGTCCGTTCCCGTTGAGCCGCCCAGCGTGGCGTAAAATCCCGTTTTGTCTATGCTTGCCACCTTCGGAGCGGCCACACCGGCAACACCTGTTTTCGGCGTTAAAAGGACGATTTGCGGCGCATTGCTCATCTCGCTCATGAATGTGGTTTTTACGCCCGACCCCGAATTATCCAGTTTGTTTGTTGTGCCGTAGCGGATTTCCAGCATGCCTGTTGTGAGCAGATAGCCGATATAGGTCTGATCCGCGCCGCTGAGCCTGCGCTGCATCGAAAAGGTAATGCCGCGCTCACGCCCCATTATTCCGTCCGTTGCCAGGTTTGCAAGCGCCATTTTAACGCCTAATGTTGAGCCCACTTCTGCCGGGTGTGTTTTCGTTGTATCAATTACGGTTGTTCCGTCCGCCTGCATGTCAAGGGTGTTGCCTGCGTTGTCATTAAGGAGCAACTGTGTCATATCGGGGGTAGCATCCGCGAATCCGTTCGCAATGCGGCTTTCCAGATCGTTCATGTTCGCCGCCGAAAATGCGTCCCCTGCTTCCGTTACGCTGTCCGGCGTATTCGTCAGCTCCAAGGTATTGCCGGAAACGCTGTCCTTGTACTTGTTCAAGCCTGTCCCGGCTCTGTTTTTCCATGTTTTAGCTTGATATGCCATAACATACCCTCCTTATGCGTTTGTAGCTTTATCGGTCAAATACAGGTCATCTCCTGCCCAGAGCGCCACGGGCGCGAACGGTTTCACAACACGGGCTTTTCCGTACAGCCGTACACCGCCGTCATACTTGATACGCACATCCAATAGACGGCATATATAGGATAGCCGGGAAGTGCGGATAATCACGAAATCGCCCGCTTCCAGGGAAATATCGCACAGTGCTGTGAAGCTGATTGTGTCATTGTTCGTCACAAGCGCGTTGAGCTCTGTCTTGCTCGGCATGCCGAATTTGTTATTGAAGGTAATGCCGCCTATCGTTGACAATTCGTCTGTATTTACACTCCACATATCAGTGAGCTGCTGCGCCTGAACTTTGCCGTAAAATGTAACAACGAATGTGCCGGTTATCGTAGACGGGTCTTCTTCGCCGGCAGCACACCATAGATAAACGCCATAAGGAGAAGAAAGGCCGGTTCCCGCTTCGCCGCGCACAGTAACATATTTATCGATATTGCACTGAACATCTTCGGGATTGATATGCGCAAAGGCGTATTCAGGCGTGCTGTCGGCATCTGCGAACGGAATCCATATTCGATATACCCTCACAACACCGGGGGCTTGTTCCGGTCCCAATGGATCACTCACAACTGTTGCTCCTGCGAAACTGTAATTATAGGTTTTTGTTACTTCCTCTTTAAGATAACCATCTGCCGCAAAATCGTAGGGACTATACTTTGAATAGTTCGTTGCGATATAGGAGTATTTCTTGCCTTTCGTATACTCCGGCTGCTCCATCATGTCACGGTCGGTGAGCATGACGGAAGGCACAACGCCTTCGTAAACCTTGGTGTCACGGACAACGAAAGCCTCGTCAAAAAGCTGATCTCCGCTGCGATTTGACAGCAGCTCCATATTATTGGCAAAGATAATGCGTTGTAATGCTTCGTCCGGCCTGCCGTAGGAGAGCAGTGCGCCGGAGATGGTTTGCTGATCGTGCGTCTGATCCGTTATTGCGGTTGCGCCTATTTTATTCGTATATTCCAATAACTCACCGATATTCGCCGAATTCCAGCGCATGCCGATACTGCTTCCCAGCCCTGCTTCATCTATGGTGAAATGGATATTGTCCGTACCGCTCATAACCTCTGTTGTAGCCGTTATTGTGGCCGTTGTGCCGCTTCGATTGATAACCGGGTTATAAAAGCACATCGGGTGCATTTTATCCGTATCGTTGAAGTAGAACCGGCACTCAATACCGCCCTCACCGAATGTATCGTCCGTAAACGGCGATTCGTCAAAGTATCCGTCCGAATTGTCATATGTCAATACGACTTCGTTTCGCGGCAATTCGTAGCACATTTCCGAAAAGGTTTGCCGCAATTCGACCCGGCGCAGATATTTGTCATCAATCGTCATTGAGCCGCTGCGCTCGTTTATTGCCCAGTCCACAAAGAAAAGAGAGGTCTGACAGTGCAGCGCAGGAATAACATCGGATTGCCAGTTTGCCGCCCAATTCCCGTAAGTTTCTACTGCCATATCACACCTCCACAAGGCTGAGTGCGCAGTCCGTCCAGCCGGTCACATAGCCGGTATTCGCGTCAACCTTCCAGCCGCCCGCCGTCCTGTCCGAAATATACATGTCACGGGTCACAAAATCGCCCGCCACTTGGTCAAAAAAGCGCACTTTGTTATAAAAATTGCCGCCATATGCCGCCGTGAACAGTTTCAGAATTTCCGACCACTGCGCGGCGGTGAGATATCGCCATTTCAAGGCTCCCTTGGCTATATTGTCCCGAATAACCATGCCACGAACATAGCCGGATACATTTCGTGCGCTGTCCACCACTGCCGCCGTGGTCATATCGTAATAGGACGGGTACGGAAGGGGGTGCTCCGTGCCGTTCTTGTCAATTATCGTCACAAGCGCGACCATCAGTACAAGCCTCCTTCCGCGAACTGTACACCGCGATTATATGCGGCGCGTTCCGTTGTCCTTAAAAGCTCCCGCCCGTCCAGTGTTACATTGCCTTCCTTTTGCAGGATAGCGACCAGCAATTCATTCTGACGGCGCAGCAGTTCGTTCTGCTCGGCGTTTGCGTCCGCCACGCCCCGCGCAATACCGGCTACAATCTGCTGATTATTGGCAACCGTTGTCTTATTGCCCATGCTGCCCACCAATTCCGGGCCAGCTTCGTTGGCTATGAACAGCTGCCCGGTTGTCGGGAATCCGCCTGTGGCAAAGGTTCCGTAGGTAAGTCCCTGAAGCGAATTAATTTTGTTCCAAATATTAGCAAGGCTGCGACCATCGGAAAGTTTGAAAGTGTACAGGTACTTTTTAAGATACGAAACATCCCGCAATTTCGACTTCACTTCCGAGATAAATTCCTGCGGCTTCAGCCTCATCGCCAAGCCTTTCATGTATTCTTCAGAGTTAATATTGCCCTTGGCGGAACTCATCATCGCTCTACCGATATTGTTTACTACATCGTTATTTACGCTGTTTATTGCCGCTTCCTGTACTGCGTCCAGCAGCTGTTGTTTCACTTTTCCGCTTTCAATACTTGCTTCTTTAAGCTGACTGTAATACGACTTCGTTATACTGTCCTTGAACGCCTGTATTTCTTTATCGGTCAGGTTTATTCCCAGCGCCTTTGCCTGGTTGCGCAGGATATCAACGGATAACAAGGCTTCTTCGTATGCCGACTGGATGCCGCTCTTTTGGCTGTTGTAAGTGTTTTGCAGATTGCCGAATTGGGTATCAAAATCAGACAGTGAACTGCCCAGCGAAATACTGGACAGAACGCCTTTTTTAGCCTTTTCGGCAGCGGCATTGTCCTTTGCCGTCTGTTCGGCATTGCGAACCTGTGAAAGCTGGTTGAGCTGCCGTGTGAGCAAGGAACTGAGTGACATACGCAGCGCGGGGTCTTTTGTTTTGCTCAGCTTGGACAGAGTTTCGTCTATATCGCTGCCAAGGCTGGAAACCTTCTGCCCGACCTGTGCTTGCAACTGCGCCAGTTCCGTACGGGTTGACTGAATCGCTTTCAGTGCGTCCCCGCTCAGATAACTCTTGATCGCCCCGTTCAGGGAGGCAAAAATCTTGTTGAAATTGACATCCGCAAGCCCCTGTGCCGCCTTGACCATATTCTTAATGGAGTTTGTCATATCGTCAAACTGAGTGGAATCCAGTTTACCGGTTTCGCTCCATACGCTCATGTAGTTCTCCACTTTGGCCGCCGCTTCGTCAAAGGCTGTGCGCTGCGTGTTCAGTTCATCGTTGAGCTTGCTGTTCGTTTCGAGATAATCATCAATCGCCTTGGTGTTGCGCTTATAATCGTCCGTGAGTTCATTTATAGACTTGCCTACGCCGTTAAAAATGCTTTCTGTGAGCATTTTACGGCGCAATTCGTCCTGTGCCTTAGCTGCGCCTATACCGGCAGAAGCAAGCGCCAACAGGCCGCCCACAAGAGCGCCTACGGGGCCGCCGATAGCAGCACCGCCGAGAGCGCCCGCAGCCACACCGCCCACAAGGGAAACTATACTGCCCGTAAGAGAGGTGCGGTCATTGGAGGATAGGGCTTTGGACAGGTCTTTTGCCCCCGAATAGGCAAACCCCATACCGGCAATAACGCCGGTTGCGCCGAACAGTGCCTTGGACAGTTTTTGCGACCCGGTGGCAGCAGACCATGAAGTTTTATACAGCGTTTTGAATGATGTGCCTGTTGCGCCGAGCAGCTGTTTCAGATTGCTCCAACCGGTGAGAGCTTTTTTACCTATGAGATAAGTCGCAATCGCAATGCCGGTAGTTTTGATAAGGCCGCCCCATTCTTCAAAGAAAGCACGCATTTGTTCCTTTATGCTGTTAGTCTGATCGGAGAGCCCCGCAAGGAAATCATAACTCGGCAGGTCAATATTCAGGTCATAGCCCAAGCCGTTATCGCCCGTTCCTGAACCACTTCCCGTATTGGGGGATATAACATTCAGCTCATCAATTCCGAGTGCCGTATTGAGCTCCTTTGCCGCCTTTGTAGCCCCGTCAAGAGAGGTCTGCACATCGTCCGCTATCGTGGCCGTATTATTTAGCTTGGAATAGTCAAAATCGGGCATTTCAAAGCCGATAAGAGCCGACAGCCATTCGGTGAGCAACTGTACTCCCGCGCTTAAATAGGGGATAATCTTTTGCAGGATAGGCAGCAGCCCCATACCCAATTCACGCTTGAGCTGCGTGAACTGCTGATTCAGTATACGGACAGCGTTCTCCGGCGAAGTGACAGTTCGAGCCATATCACCCATAACATTCTTTGACTGTTCAAGGATAGCAATGTAACGCAGCTGTGACTTTTGTGCCTGCGTCATGGTGTTATATGATTGCTTCACACCGTGCGCATAAGCTACCTGTTGCAGGGTGGCCGCGTCCAGGGCGTAACCGAGATTACGCAGCGGCTCAAGCTCGCCGGTAAAGCCGGAACGAACCTTGTTCATTGCTTCGGTTATGTCGATATTGAAGAATGAAGATATGTCATAGCCTATCTGTGTGAGGTTCTGTGCCATCAGCTCGGCCTTTGAATCGATAACGCCGAAACCGGCTCCGATTTGCCGGAAAGTGCCCAGGTTGCGTATCCATTCCGAAACATCAATACCCAGCGCCTTATTGACCTTCTGTGCATATTCGAGGGCTGATTTTGCCGATTTGCCCATGGTCACATAGAACAGATTCAGATTTTCCACATAGGCGCTGCTTTCTTGAAATGCCGCCTGCCCAAACCGCGCGATTTTGTTTAATCCTACCGTTATTGTGCTAACTTTCAGCGCTTTCCACGCCTGCGCAAAGGAAGATGTTTCCTTTTTCGCTTCCTTGCCGGATTTTGAAGCTTCTTTCAGCGCTTGAGAAATATCTTTTATTTCCTGCGTTTTCGAACCATCGATAGAGTGCAGCGCAGTGCTGAACTCGTTTACCCGTTTAGCCAATTCGGCAAGCCCCGCTCCTGCCTTTGTGGCACTCTCAAGAGATTCTATTTTCTTTTTAAGTTTGCCGAGCGCAGAAACGGCAGCTTTTGTTTCTGCCGTTACCTGTAATTGGAGACCGCCTATATCGATATTGTTTTCATTCATTTGGTGCGCCTCCTTTGTTTGTAGCTTTGTCAGACTTCATCAGTCCGTTCAGCCACTTAATAACCTTTTTGCGTTCTTCTTCCGCTTTTTGCGCCTTTTCTTCTTCGGTTAAGGGCGTTATGCGGAGGGGTTCCAGCGGATAATTCTCTGCCGGTGCGCCTTGTTTGCGGAAAGCGTTGCGGATAGCAATACTGACCGCTGCGTGTATGTACATACCCTGCCACCACATCTCTTGATTGCGCCGCTCGGCGTTGTATCGGTTTGCTTCCCGGTACGCCGCCGCCAGTCTCGGGTCATCTTCCCAAAACTGGGCGGCAGACATTCCGAGAGAGAGGTAGTAAGGTAGCACCTCGTAAAATAATTGCGTTGCGGTTTTTGCCGCACCGGGCTGCGGGATCAGAGCACCACAGCCATTCTCCCGTTTTTTCTTGTGTCTTCGTCCGCAAACAGAGCCTCGGAAGGCAGATGGTAAAGATCAACCAGCCTTGCGAGTTCTTCGGTGGTCAGGCCGCCCAGTTTGCCAAACAGTTTTTCCGCTTTTGAAAGGGGAATATTCGCGTGATTTTTACGAAAAGCATAGAAGAACAGAGCCGGAATATTCGTTTCGGGGTATCTTGTCAGCTCTTCGATGCAGAATCCGCGCTGCTCGGCAAAGCGGACGCTGTCACGGGAAAATTCAAGGGTGTAGGTTTCGCCGGTTTCGTTATCGGTGATAACCATAGGTTTGATGTCTGTGTTTTTCATAAGATGCTACCTCCGTTTATTTATCAGCCGCCCGTTGTCGGCTTTGCGCTCCACCCGCCTATCTGATGCGGGGTAATGTAGGGCTGGATTTCAAGAACAGCGTCAACCTCAATCGCGCTCAGTCCGAGGTCGGACGGCTTGCCGCTGAAATAGAAGCTCTTGGTCAGACCGGGAATGACCACGGCGAACCAAACTTCTTTGTCAGCAGCTATCGCAGTATTGTACGCCTCGACAAGCGTTGCCCACGCCGTCTGAAACTCTTCGGTGTTATTGGCGGTGAACTGAATTGCCCCGCCCGGGTCTTTAAGTCCCTGAATGTAAGTCTTCCACTCTTCGGCTTCAAGAGTGGTGGTATCCAGCCCGGAAGGCTCGGGGTTAAGGTCGGGAATTGCCTTGATTCCGGGAATTTTGGTGTAGCCGGTTGTGGGTTTCGTACCGGCAGTAGTTTCCGCCGCGTACTGTACGGTAACGCCCGCAGTGCTAAGGTCAATAGCCATAGTGAAACCTCCTGTTATTTTCTGTAAATTCTTAATTCTTCGCTTATAACAGCACGGTATCGCGCTGTCATGCGGTATATTTTTGTGTCTGCGTTCTTAGTTTGGTGGCAGAATGTGCGGGTAAAGCCCATTGCAAGCAATTCATCGTCTGCAAGGGCAATAATCTCTTTGCATTGCTGCTTCGCCCCGGATACCAGATTGCTGTACACATTCAATTCGTACATTAGCCACGCATCGTGTTCTGTCATTTCGGCATCCAGTGAGCTGGTATAGGTGGCATTATCGGCTTCGACAAGGGATAAACACGGGAAAGAGGCGGGTGCGTCAATCGGTTCGCTGACGCGCGTTCCGTTCGGATAGGCAATATCAAATTTTTCTGCCACACGGTTGAAAACGGCAGCTTCCACATCAATCATCCGAACACCTCTTTCGCAATGCGGGCAATAGCCTCATACATAGTGCGCTGCGCCCCGTACATAGGCATAGCAGCCGGATTCCCTCGTGTTACGACTACTTGTCCACCATCGTCATAAAAACCCCATGCGCGGCGTTTTCCGCGCCCCTGTCCGTATTCGCCGATTTTGGATATTCCGCTCGGGCGCTTGACCGGATACGGCTCGTCACCGTTGTAATACACACCTGCGCCGAACTCGATAAAGCAAACGGCCTGTCCCTCGGCTAAAATCGCATATCCTTTGGGTATATGCCTGATCGTCACGGAAACATCATTATCGCCATCATACTGCGCCCCGGCGAAGGTCACTTGCGCGTCCTGCATGCCGATATCGGCAAGTTTTTGGGTAAGCAGCTCCGTTTTTTTTACCACCCATTGGGTGTATGCCTCAATTTGCTTTATTGCGTCCGCAATGGAACTGTCGGAAAGGGTCATGCGAATTGTTTTAATCACTGACCTGCACCTTCTTAATTGCGTAGGCTATGCTGTTTCGCCACGGTGCCCGCTTGGTCACGATAAAGTTATAGGGCTTATCCGTGGAGGCACCGTCCAGCCACAGCACGCTTTCTTCGTCTATGGGGCAGTTAATATCGGCGGTTATCATTACACGGTCATACGGCTCGACCGAACCGAACATTTCGCTTTCCGCTTCGCCTTTATTCGGCGAAACAAACATCTGCGCCGTCTGAAAATCGCCGTATTGCGGTGCCCAGCTGCCGGTTTTATTGCCGTTTGCGTCAATTATTTCGATTCGCCCCTGATACTGCTTATAAATAACCGTGGAGCTGTTGCGTGCCAAATTAAACATTCGCGCCCACCTTTACGAACGGAGTAATACGGTTCAGAATGTCCTCATCGTTTACGGTGCCGTAAGAGCGGTTTATGCCGTTCTCGTTATGAGCTATTTCGCCCTCACCGCCGCGCCGAGCAATCATCCGAACCGCCAATTCACATTGCGTTGTTTCGTACTCTGCCGGAACCGTTGCTTCGTTTTTTACCCCGAAAGGATACAGGCGAACAAGGATTCTTTGAGACGCTATGAGGAGGTAAGACAGTATCTGTTCATCCGTCACATTGACATCGTTTATAAGTTTTTTACAAAGGGATAGCTTCTCGGCCTCCGTCATAGCGATACCTCACTTCTTCTGTGTTTTGCCCTGCGGCTTCGGCTTTTCGGGTTTCGGTTTTTCGGGCTGAACCGGCTTTTCCGGCTCAACCCTTAATCCAATAAATTCACAAGCCATATTCTCACCCGTTAGCTGTTCGCGGTGGCTGCCCGGCTAAGGTAGATACCCTTCGTCTTGTTCGCGTAGGCGAAAATATCGTGGTAAATACGATAGTCAAACTTCCATGCGTCCGCTTCCTGGTTGACTTCCGGCGAGAAGATGCGCGGCACAAGGTGCTTGGTGATCTGCACCAGTGCGGAAGGATGTACGATCAGGAAGTTAATGGGGAAGGAAGTGCTCTTGGGGATGGAGTAGCCGAATGCGGTCGTGCCGTCATTGAGCGTAATGCCGGTATTGAAACGGGAGGCGGGAACACGGACAATCTCCATGCCGTTGTAGGTCTCCACATTACGGTTTACGCCGTTTTCGTTGACAAGGTAGCGGGTGACATTGCCCTTGATTGCCTGATAAGCAAGCTCGGATACGAAACAGATACGACCCTCGCGGGGCACCTCTGCGTCACCCATCTGCTTCTCGGCATCGTCAATCATGTTCAGCACATTGGTTGTGCCTACGGTGATATCCGCTGCGGTGCCGGTCAGAATGCCGGTAAAGCCTGCCATGCTGGCGAAACGGTATGCATCCAGTTCGGGAACGACTTGGGTGCGGATAAACTCACCGGCAAGAGTTCCGAACGCCATGCCGAGGGTTTCGTCATTGTCCATAACATCAACGGAGAACGAAGTGCCTCTGTCCTTGCCGAGTTCCATCGTCTCCCAAGAACCGTTGACACTGCCCTTTACGAACCCGGTATTTCTTCCGTAATTCGCAAGGCCATCCATTGATGTCTTGTAAATCTGAACGGTTTTCGCGCCGATAAACCGCACTCTGTCGCTGGTAGCGTCAAAGCGGGCGGTCAGACTTTCTCTCTTGTAAACTTCATCAAGCAGCGGGAGATATCGCTGCGCAAGTGCAATAGTGTTAGCCATTTTTCATTTTCCTTTCTTAGAGCCCAAAGTATCTCCGCAGTTCGTCATCCTTGGCCTTTTCCATGTCTTTGGCCGTTACGGTATTGCCCGCAGTAAGCCCCGGCTGTCGGCTTATGAATGCGGCTTCAGCTTCTTTTTTGATTTGTTCGATGTGCTTTTTGTGGTTGGTGAATACCGTCTTGAAATCGCCGTCAAACAGGGCTTTTGCGTTCTCCGCGGCTGTCTGTTCGTCATAGCCCAGCGCCATATACGCCGACTTGTGGCCGGATATTGCGTCTTTCTTGCGAAACTCTTCCAGCTGCTGCAAAATGCGCTCTTTTTCTTCCTGTTCGGAAGCCTGACGGGCTTCATCATCACTCTGCTTTGCTCTGAGCTGTCTTTTGTACTCCGCCGCTTCCGAATTTGACTTCGTAAGCGCAGCTTTTAGCCGTTCCAGCTCATCTGTTGCGGGTTTTGTCTCTTTCGGCGGCTCGTACTGTTCAAGTGCGGCAATTTTCTGTTCCGGGGTCATCGTTTCGTACCCCTCAATTTTGGTGGTATCCATCGTCCACGCTCCTTTGCATTTTTTTCGGTGTTCCTTCACCGTTGGCGATATTTGTATAGCGGCTTCCCTGCCGCTCATAACGGCTTGCGCCGATATTTACGGTGTAGTGGCGGCGTTATCTTCGGTCACGGTTTCGTCTATGACCTCCGTGTTGTCCGCCTTGCCCCATTTCGCTTCGATGTACTGTTTGCTGTTTGCAACATCGGCCACGGGATCATTGGAAACGCCCGAGCGCTGGAAGGCGATCTCCGGGGCAAAGCCCAGTTCGCGCATATTCATGGCGGCCTGCGTTTTCACAAGGATGTTTGCGGTTTCGTTTCGGGTGAATTGAATTTCAAAATCGGAAATATTGATATCCAGCAGCCCTTTTGCCTTCAAAATGCGGGTGATTATGCGGTCAAAACGCCTGTTTGCCGCCTTGAACAGATCTGCCGTGTTCCGGGCGAAGGTATCCGCCTGATACCAGCCGTCACGGTATAGGACGGCTTGCCCGGTGTCGCTTGTCGAAGTGCCGCCCTTTGTATTTGTGGGCATGCCGCAAATGCTCAGGGCGCGTTCGTACAGGTAGTCAATCAGCACCTGTACTTCGGTCTGGTTAAGCTGTTCGGAGAGGATTTTCAGGTCGGCTTTGTCCTGCCCGGTCGAACGGAGGAACAGCATGCCGTTTTGACGGATATAATTTGCGTCAATCGGCTTTCCGTTCTCGTCCGTGCCGAGCTGGCAGTTATAAAACACCATAAGGCTCTGAATAAACTGCTCTATGCCGTCTACGCGGTTTGATTGAATCTTGTTTATTTCATCCAACAGGGGAATAACGCTTTCGAATGCGCTCATGCGGTTGTTTTCGTACTGATACTCGATAATCGGTATCTCGCCCAGCGTATTGACCTCTTCGGAAATAACGCTGATTGCCGTGCCGTTTATCGGTGTGCCGGTGACGATGCGCCCGGTTATGCCCCCGAGCACACGGAACACGCGGTCACGGGTGAAAACATCAAAGATCGCCTGCGTGGTGTTGTTTTCGCCTTTTTCGCCTGTGAGCACGACATTCACGCCCATCACCGGCGCACTGCCCGGTCTGCGGCTGTACACTACAAACGCGCTGCGCGGGTCAAGCGCATAAGCCCGGAAGGGCTGCTGATTATCGTTTGACGGCTCTACATAGCACACGCCTACACCTACGGTGTGAAACCAGTCCACAATGGCGTTATCTGCGTCTTGCTTGCCGCTGAGGTACAAGTACTCGTTGAGTTTGTTCACCTTATCCGTGACCTTCGTATCGTCACGGCGCGACACATAAAAGGCGGGCTGTGTGAGGAAATAGCCGTTCTTGAAAGCGACTATTTCGGAGGCGTGATTCTCCACGACTTTGTTGTTTATCTCCGGGCGCACTTCCTTGACGCGCTCAAGAATGGGCTGCAAACCCCGTCTGTACCAGTACAGATATTCCTCCGCGTACATGTTCTCAATGTGGACTGAGAGCAGTTCGTTGAGAAGTGGAATAAGGTTGTCCGCCGTTATTTCGTCAACCGTGGTATATATGCGCCGTCTGCCGAACAGGTCGGGGGTTTCCGTGCTGTTCGTGTTCGTGGTGTTCTCGCTCATAGCCGCCTCCAAAACAAAAAAATGCCGACAAACCTTATAGGTTCATCGGCACTTGGCAATTTGCACTTGGCACTATTTGAGTATTATCTTTTTATTCGCTTTGCACCCCTTGCAATAGGGGTAAATCGTTCCGTGCGCATCCGGCGCAACATACATAAGCAGCCGGGGGGGCAGTTTCGCCTTTGCACAATCCGGACAGTAGATAGGTATTCTGTCTTTATCGCTCTGTTCCACGCCTCAAACACGCCCCTTTGCATAAATATACATTCCCTGTGCATAATTATACACTACGGACGCATTTATCGCAAATCAAAAGTATCTGCGCTTCACCTCAACGGTGTTGCACATATTCCGTATCTCATTTTCAAGCATGGACAGGCCGTCCGGCGCGTCATCATGGGCAACCTTGCCGCTTCGGACATAGGTTGTCAGCTCCTTCATCATCTGCCCATACTCGCTGTTCGGGGTGTAGAGAGACGGGTCAAGAAAATAAAAATTTTTCAGAATGTTATCCGAAGCGACTTCAATCCTGGTTTTCTTGTTCGATATTGACCTTTTTGTCTTTATCCCGGTTTTTCCGCCGCGCTCCCGAATGATTTTTTCCACATCACGGGCATAATAAGCGCCTGCGCTGTTCGATTCAAAGGTGACATTTGCCACTTTGTGTTTCATAAGCACTTCGGCGCACTCTTTTTTGGTCACTTCGGGCACATCATTGCTGAACACGCAGTCCACAATGTACACATCGTCACCGTACAGATAGGCAATGGGCAGCATAACACTGTCCCCTCCGCCCTCTGCCGTGTCGCAGGCGGCAATTATTCCGTCCGGGTCAATATCTGCCGGAAGTGACATATACCGATTCAGCCGTTCGGCAGGAAAGAGCAGCCCACGCGCTTCATACGGCTCCTGCTGAAACTGACTTGCCCACTGTACCGGGCTTACAAGTTCCCGCTCCTTGCGATAATAATCCGTTGTGAACATGGGTTTCCCGTTCAGGACAATGGAAAAATTGCTTTCATCCGTCTTCGGGTCAAGTGCCGGTATTGCCAATATCTTTGTCCGCCATCCCATTGTGGGCGCTATATCCTGCAATCTTCCGATGGGGTCATAAAGGGAATATCTTGTCCCCTGCGCCACGATAGGGCAGCCTTCAAGCCGTCTGCCCAGCAAATCACCGCGCACCTTGTCCCAGAGGGTGTCAAGGCGGTTTCGGTTGTTTGCCTCCACATCGTCCGACACTAAATCGTCCAGATATAACATTCCGTCCGGGGTTGCTTCGGTGGAGCCGGTCAGTGCGCCGTCAATGCTTCGGCAAGTGACGGTTGCAAAGCGCTTTCGGGTCAGCAAATGGATTGTTTTTTCGTCCGCATTCGTAGCTTCAAGGGTGGCTTGGGGGAAAATTTCGTAAAAAGTGTATTCATCCGGCTTCGTAAGCACATCCAGTATGCCCGTGTAAAACGATTTCACAAGGTCATTGCCTGCGCCGCAGAAGATTGACGAACCGAGAGGGGATTGCCCCGACCGAAACAGGCCGAACCATTCGCCCAGCGTGCTTTTTCCCGTTCGTTTCGGCTGTGATACGGTCAAAAGGTCAATTTTGCCGTCATTTACATCCTGAAACGCCTGCACAACCGGGCGCAGAACATTTCGGCGAGGCTGATAAAACCGTTTATCCGGGTTGCGCTTCCATTCCATATACAGCATAAAACTGTCAAAATCGTACTTTGCGGCAAATAACAGGCTGCGCCGGTACATTTCAAGCATACTCCGTGAATTCATGTCCCGCGCATACACCGCAGCTTTGTTCTTGATGTTGGCATTGTGCCTTTTCGCTTCGGCACGGTCAACATCCCACAGCAGCCGTACCGCCTCAAAATAATCAGACAGCGCACTCGGATCACGGAGATTGCGCATACTGGCCGCTTCGGTCATCTTCAGGATATCAATTGACATAAAAAATGCCCCCTTATCGTTTGATAAAGAGGCACTTGGCACTATGGCACTTGGCACGAATTGTTATTTATTTGCTATGTTGTATAAAATTGACTTTCAGGGCGGTCACTCACTTCACATACAGGCTGACATGTGTGTTTTCGCCCACTTCAAAGCCGAGAGAACTGTACAGGCCGTCAAGTTCGGCGTTGTGGAATACGGTTACGCTCCCGGCTGCTCGGTTCAGGTATGCGCTGAACATTTTCCGCATTACACCACGGTTCCTATACGGCTTGAGCACTTCGGCTGCGTACAGGATATTTCCGTACAGTGCCGTGTTCTCGCCGCAGATAATCCCGATCGGTTCGGTTCCGTTCAGGCACAGCAGGAATATCGTGTTCGGTGCTGTCAGGGCTGTGCCGCAGTGGCTCAGCGCGTTTGTCCAGTATTCAAAGGCTCCGAGCTGCGCTGCGTCTGACGGTGTGTAGGGGCGGAGGGTCATATTATTTGCTCCATAATCCAGTTTTGTTCTTGTAGGCATCGACTATACGGTAGTAGGTGTTCGGTTTCAAACCGAGTTTTTGCATTGCGTATCTGTTTGTCCGTTCCCCGCGCATAACTTCACCGTAAACCTGTTCAAACTTGGTCTTGTCTATTTCAATAGGTTTTCTGCCCTTATACACGCCCTTTGCTTTGGCAAGAGCGATTCCCTCTGCCTGCCTTGCGCGGATGTTCGCACGCTCTTTTTCCGCAACATAGGACAATAATTGCAATACTATATCGGATATCAATACCCCCGTCAGGTCTTTGTCTTTTCGTGTGTCCAGCAGCGGCATATCAAGCACTACGATATCGGCGTTCTTCTCTTTAGTTATAATACGCCACTGTTCCAAGATTTCCTTATAATCCCTTCCGAGCCGGTCAATGCTGGAAATGTACAGTGTGTCCCCTTCGCGCATCATTGTGACCATTGCCTTATACTGTTCGCGGTCAAAATCCTTGCCGCTTTTCTTGTCGATGAAGATGTGTCTTTCATCGATTCCGAGTTCCTGCATCTTTTCGACCTGCCGTGCCTCATTCTGGTCTTTTGATGATACCCTGATATATCCGAAAGTTATGTTGTTTGTCATATTCGCACCTCCATAGTCATTTTGTTCTCCTTTGTTGGCACTATGATAGCATGGTTAATTGTATTTGTCAACACTTTTGTTTGTTTTTTG
>ERZ1034844.219-NODE-219-length-33172-cov-6.019778_pt1 | contig 33172 bp, 51 predicted proteins | sample MGYA00520594_ERZ1034844 | MGnify/ENA primary metagenome ERZ1034844 (study PRJEB33766, sample SAMN09781733) | gut metagenome | biome: gut microbiome | host: Homo sapiens | place: Madagascar | study: EMG produced TPA metagenomics assembly of the PRJNA485056 data set... | reverse complement strand
GCGCGGGATCGGGAGGAGATACCGGGGGGGATACCCTGCGCCGCCAGGACTCGCCCAACGGAGACAGTTCGTGAGTCACACGGTCGTGCATGGCTTCGTGGTTGCGCTTGCTCAGCGAGATCAAATTCCACGGGCACCAGGCATATTCCGGATAGTCCTCAGCGGGCCAGACGTGGTGGACGTAGGTCGCTTCAACCTGTCGTCCGTAGCGTAAGCTTTCCCGGCACCGGTATCCGTCCCTCCGCAGGATCTGCGCTCTGAGCCGACGCCAGCGCGCCGTTGTGTATCCGTCCCACATGCTGTCCTCCGTCATGTCGGCCCGGCCTTTGGCTCCGGGCTATCACCTCCGGGCAAAACAAAAGCCACCGCCGACATTTTCCCCTTGGGGCTGTCAGCAGTGGCTACTAAGCGAGCACGCGCCATGTTCGATATTCACGAGTGTTTGTGCTTTACATCTCCGGCACCAGAGGATCAGGTTGCGGGCCTCTGTGTCGGGCCTGACGAACTGTGTTGTCGTTCGCCCGCATACCGGACAGACGATCAATCCGTTCTTCAATGCTATTGTATCACGGTTTTTTTCAGACATGAACCTTTTCGTTCCCCCTTTTTCAAAATGTGCGTATTATTCAACTATATTTCAAGTTCCTATTAAAAAAAGAATTACCGTCCTCAATTCTGAATGTACCAGGCGTAATTGTAGACCCCAAATTCGTTCTGTACCTGGTTCCGTCCGCTGGCGTATACATCCTTCGGGATCCGTATCACGCCAGAGGTGGACATCCATTTCCGCGGCGGCTCCAGCTGCCGCACCAGAGATCTGCTGCACGTCCACGGTCTGGAGCCGATGGGGATCACGATCCCGTCTGTGGACTCCTTGTTGTAGTAGCGGGCCATGCGGCGGAAGCTGTCCGCCGGCTTGAGCAGCAGCGGCTCATCCTCCACAAAGCCCGCCGTCCACAAGTGCCGCACCAGCGCGGGCGGAAACTGGTTTTCCCGCAGTACCGCGTGGAGGTGGTACCGCTTGTCTCCGTGCTTTCCCTCGATCAGTGACACCCGGTCGTACGGCTTATTATCGTTCCACCGCTGGAGTTTGACCCAGAAATTCCGGGCGGACGACCGAACATCCCGGAATTTGTCCGGCAGGTGCTCGTCGTCAAAGGTCAGCGTATAGCAGCAGCCCTCAAAACCGAACAGAGCCAGCCGCAGCTCCAGACGGTCCACGGCGGTGCGGCACACCGCGCTGTCCCGCGGCGGCGTCAGGATAGCGTTTTTCTCCCGGCGCTCCCACGGCGAATCATCCGGGGACAGCCGCGGCCGCAGAGCCCGGCACTCCTTGACCAGCGGGCCCGCCCTCTGCCGGGTGCAGTACCAAAGCCGCTCACCCATGGGCCTTTTCCAGTTTGTCCAGCGCCTTGTCTACCGCCTCCCACGTGGCCATGTCGGCCTTGGTCTCCCCGGTCAGCAGGCCCCGCAGCAGGCTGGCGTTGATGCCCGCTTTGTCCTCCAGCGAGGCAAAACACCCCGTCCCATACTTGTCACGATATGCCTTGAGCCGTGCCAGGATGCTTTGTTTGCGCTGTGCCGGCGAGGTTTTTCGGCCCTTAGGTGTCGGCGGAATAGACACCTGGGGCACTTCCTTCTCCCGGAGCACCACCGGCTCCGGCCCCTGCTGCTCCACCAGCACCCGGTCAGGCAGCGTATCCACGCTGTAGCTATAACCTAGCCCCAGCACCAGCACGCCCTTTTCCAGAGACTCCATGACAAAATCCCGCACGTCCCGCAGCTCATCCACCAGAGTTTTAGAACACTTGACTACTACGATATCCATCCTGTCACCCCCTAAAACGGCAGCTGACTGCCACCGTCTGGCAGTTCCACATACTCCTGCGTGGGCGGATAGGCCGGAGCCGGTGCGCTTTGTCCATCTCCCTCCCGCTTGGAGTCACCAAAGTACACGTTATCGGCCACCACACCGACAGAGCGCCGGCGGTTCCCATCCTTGTCCACCCACTCCTGCACTTGCAAACGCCCCTCCACCACGGCCGTGCGGCCCTTGGTGAAGTAGCGGGAGACAAACTCCCCGGTCTGCCGCCAGGCCGTCACATCGATCCAGTCCGTGGCCCGCTCGCCGGTCTGCTTGTCCTTAAAATCCCGGTCTACGGCCAGGCGGAAGGACGTCACCGAGATCCCGCTCTGCGTCCTGCGAAGCTCCGGGTCAGCACCCAGCCGCCCCATGATAAACACTTTGTTGAGCATTACTTACCTCCCTCTTTTGCTCGGCAGCAGCGGCCCCGCACCGCCTGTGCCGTCAGTCCCACCATCTGCCCGATCCGCCCAAAGGACAGCCCCTGTTCCCGCAGGACCAGGATCATTGCCGTCAGGTTGCGCTGGCCCGATCCATCGTTGACATACTCCGGGCAGTATATGATCTCGTAGCTCTCCATGGGCTTGATCCCATAGCCGGTCTGTCCATAAGTTCTGGGCGTAGCGATCCACCCCTCCACCGGTTCAAACCGTGCCGACCAGCTGCACTCGCCATAGCAGTTTTGGCACGTCCAGCACGGCTGCATCATGTCCCGTCCTCCATGTTGATGGGCACACCCACCGTTCCCACGCTGCCGGAGTCGTCCGTGGTCTTAAAAAATTCTCCCTGCATGGGGAACATGTACCGGAACATCAGGTAGTTGGCGGCATCCACCAGGTGCTCCGTGTTGTGGTCCCGCCGGAAGGCGTCCAGACACAGCTGAGCCGTCTCCAGGGCATCCACCCGGCCCTCACCGAAATTCTTCCGGGCCGGGCCATACTTGTGATAGGACACGATCACCCGGTTTTTCCGCAGCCGGTCAAATTCCTCGCTGTACTCGCTCACGATATATCCCACCTTTCCGCTGCCTGTCTGGCAGCCTTGATGCTCTCAAAATACTGGCGCTGGCTCCCGCCGGGGTATACCACCCGCAGGCCCACCACCATGGACACCGGCCATGCTTTTTTTACCCGGGCGGTGCTGGCCTGTACCGTGACCCGCCCCAGCATCCGCTCCAGGCTCACCTCGTCCATGTGCCGCAGGGCCGCCCCCAGCCGGAGCCAGTCGCTCTCGCTGATCAGCGCCCCCGCGGTCACGGTTTGATCTCAACGTGCGGCTGAAGCTGCGTGTGGAAATATAGCTTGTAGTGATATGGATCCGTGTGGGTGCCCGTAATATCCTCCACCACATACATGGTGTAATCGTTAAGATAGATGTAATTTTTCTTGTAAGTCGCAGGCCCTGTCTTGACTGTTACCACCAATTCATTTTTGCTGTTGTTGCTCAAAGCGAGGTACCCTTCGCACTCCAGGATGACCAGATCTGTGCGGGCGTTGTACACCGTGATCTTGCGCTCGCACTCAAAATAATCGGCCTGCTTGCTTATGTTCGCGTTGACTTTGTCTGCTTCGCGGCAGCCGGCCAGGATGATAAGTACCGATGCCATCACCAGCAGCATTTTCCAGAACTTAAAGCGTTTCATTGTTGACCTCCTTCGTTTCATTCAGCACCGCCTGCGCCCGATCCAGCAGGATCTCCACGTTCTTCCTGCCGATCTCGCCCCGGCTGATGTAGATGCCCTTCCAGTCAAACCGCTGGGTCAGCTGTTCCAGCGACCCGCTGATGTCGATGATGCGGTGCCGTCCCTGCCAGACCGCATCCCGCAGCTCCCAGTCGGGTCCCGGGGCGCTGTTCACAAAGATCTGAGCCCCATACAGCGCCCTCCACGGGTGCATAGCTCGATTGCAGGGTAATACGGCGTGGCCGCTGCGCACCAGCGCTTCACCCAGTCCCTGCACCGCATGTCGGCGCCCGATCAAGCCGACCACCGAAAGGGGCATAAGCATACGATGAACGTACCGGAACGCCGCCTCCGCCACGCAGGACAGCCCCGGGTGCTGCACGCAGTCGATGTCCTCCTCTGCTGTCAGCCGGATGTTCACGTCCCCGGCCTCGCTGTCGATCACATAGCACCCGCAGCGCTCGTCCCGCTGGCTCACCCACAACACCGGCAGCCCGGCCTGCTCCGCCTCCCGCTGGATCAGCCGCAGGTATACGCTGTCCTCCGGGCCCATCAGGCCCAAATACTTTTCACTCATGGTCTACCCTCCATTCTGAGCATCCGCCGTTATACCGCCACACGCATCTGCCGCAGAGCCCAAAGCACCATTTACTCATGGTCAGCACCTCCGTCCATCATGGCCCTCTCAATCTCAAGTGCACGTTCACAAAGGTCTCCGAATCCGTACTCATCCTGCCATCCCAGTTCTGCAGAGGCTTTTTGGCAACTCTCGCATAAATAGCACGTCCACGGAGTTCCATCAAAAACACAACTGCGTTCCATCATAGTCCCTCGGCAAAATTTTCGCCCACACCCAAAGCAAACATGGTCAACCCTCGTTTTGACAACTTTTCTTCCGATAACATCCATGTATTCATCCTCCTTCACGCGCCTGGACACACTCCCCAATCAGCGCGTTCAGCCTTTTCAGCCCCTCCATGGTGATTAGTTCTTGCTCGTACAGCTCGTCCCGCAGGCGCTTCAGCGCTTCGATTGGGGCCACGTCGGCGGCGGGGATAAGATTTCTGTCGTTGAGCACTCGCCGAACAAATGCCTTGTATTTCTCAGGGAGATTCCCTCCACACAGTTCAAACTCAATTTTGCGCAAGCTTGCGTATTCATCCATTGCCAGTTCCGCCTTTCTCCGTGGCGGCGTTTCTGCCGCACACAGTGAAGCACTCGGTGTTCCAGTCCCCGTAGTAGTCTACGAAATACAGGAACCGCCATCCACCGCGCATGACCTCCGCCGGACTGGCGCACGGCCCCGGTTGAATCTCTCCCCGGTCCAGGGCGTCCCAATGCTCGTTGATCATCTTCTGGCGACGGGCCTCCAGCTCCTCTGGGGTCACGATCTGGCGCCCATACCAGGCCCCGCCCATACCTACGCAGGGCAGCGGAGTTATTTGTCTCACCGCCCGCAGAACGGACTCGCCGTCAAAGACGGTTTCGTTGATCGTAATCTTGCTCATTGTGTACTCCATCGTCTTTTACCTCCGATCCTCCCCACTGCTCCGCCATAACCTGGGTGATGCTCCACGACTCGTCCCGCACCTGGAATGCGTCGCCCAGCTGCACGGTGTCCGGGTAATTGTGCTGTGTGGTCTGGATGGCGTATTTGTCGATCTCGGTCGCGTAGTAGGCGGTGATCTCCGCCCCCAGTTTGTCCAGTGCGATATGCCCGCAGCTCATACCGTCGTACATCGACAGCACTTCCACCGGCTCCGTGGTCAGCCCTTCAAAGTGGCTCATGATGTGGGCGATCACGTCCACCGTCCAGCCATTGCCCAGCATCTTATACGCCTGGGTGTCGCTGACGGGAAAAGCGTATGTGTCCGGTACGGTCTGGAGACGTTTACATTCCGTCACGGTCAGCTTGCGGATGATGTAGCAGCCGTCCCTCAGTTTGATAGGGTACTCTTGTCCTTTGATCGTGATCATTCCGTCGCGCACCTGATAGATCGGCTTGTCCAGCGTCCCGCAGTATTCGTACATTTCGCAGGATGTCGTCAGGCAGTTGGTTTTCTCCCGCATGGCGCGGCCCCGGCGGGTCTTGCTCTGCGGCATTGCCATGTCCACGCACTCCCCCGGGTAAATATCCACATACCCCTGCTTCGTCGCCTCCCGTACCCGCATGGGAGGAGCGACTGGCGTTGCATATAGGCCCGTCTTGGCTCCCAGGCCCCCGCCGTTGCCGCAGAGGGTCACGCTCTTGGCATCCGGGCTGTAAACACGGTATTGCTGGCTGTCAAAAGTCTGGTTCTTTGCGTCGTTTTCGATGGTCCCGATCCTCACCGGCTCCGCCGCCCCAGGTGCGGGAAAATGCCCCCCGTCAAAATAGCTTGCGTCCGACGCCTTGCTGTAGTTTGCCTTCAGCGTATACGCCTTCTCCCGCCATGCAGTGCCCGTCTCCAGAATGTCGCGCAGGAGGATCCCACGGTCCACCGGCTGCTCCACCGCCACTTGGCTGTATGTGCCGTCCTGGTCCCGTTTGCCCACCCAATACAGGCGCTGGCGGTTCTGCGCGCTCACCAGCGCGGAGTTGATCAGCACGGGTCCCACGCCCAGCTCTGCCGTGATCTGTGCCCGGATGGCGGGCGACATGGACTTGTTGTTTTCATACAGGAAATAGTCCGGCTGGTACTTGTCCCGGGCGGTCACATAGTTGCGGAACAGCTCCCAGCCGATGCCCTCCGCTTTTGTCTCCCGATTCTTGGTCTTCGCGATGCTCCAATGGGTGCAGGGGCTTCCGCCGATCAGTAATTTCATGGCCTTTACCTCCCCGTACTCCCAAACCCACCGTCGCCCCGGTCTCCGCCCTGGATCTCATCCGTCTGCTCCACCCTCGGATACAGCACCGGCAGCACCACCAGCTGGGTGATCTTGTCCCTCCGTCTGAACTGCTTGGCCTCGGTGCCGTGGTTGTACAGCTTGACCAGGATGGTCCCGGTGTAGCCCTCGTCAATGACGCCCTCTGACACAATCCCGTCCTTGACGTTGAGCCCGCTCTTGCTCTTGAGCATCCCCACCGTCCCGGGCGGCAGCTGGATGTGCACCCCGGTGTCGATCACCGTGCTGCCCCCGGCCCGGACGTAGGCGTCCACCGGCGTGCGAATATCCAACCCTCCGTCGGTGTCGTGGGCCCGCTGGGGCAGATAGGCCCCCTCGTCCAGGCGGACACGCAGCACTTCCGGCCTGGCCTGCTGCAGCACTGACTCCTCCAAGAAGATCTCCAGACTGCGCCGCAGCAACTCGTTTTCCTCCTCCAGCATCCCATTTCTGGCATCCAGCCGCTGGATGCAATCCGCTGCCTCGTCCAGCAGCGCCCGCTTGCTGCGACTGTCCGTGCTCCGCAGCGCATTTGCGATCTCATAATTTGTCATGCTCAGTCCCCCTCAAAATGGCATCCCGTCCTTGTCCTCATCAGTGTCATCAAAGGGCAGCGGGACGCTCCCCGGGATGTCGTAAAATGCCGTCTGCACCGGCTTGTCCGGGATAGGCTTGGCCGCCTGGGCCAGCGACTCCCGGAACCTCTGATGGGCTCCGTCAAAGGCCAGATAGTCCACGCCTCCGGCCTCGCCCTCCTTGTTTTTGGCGATTTGCAGGCACCGCCGCGCCCGCGTGTTGCCAGGCTCCTCCAGATACAGCAGCAGGATCCCGTCGGCGTCCTGCTCCAGCTGTCCCGACTGCCGCAGGGAGTGCATCCCCGGGGACTTGACCTTGCCTTGTCCGGTCTGGGGCCGCGCCAGCTGGGACAGTGCGATCACCGTCACTCCCGTGGTCTGGGCCAAGGTGTGCAGGTCCTTGGATATCTGCGTCACCTGCTCAACATCCGACCGCCTCCGGTCCTCCGGCGCCACCAGTTGGAGGTAATCGATATAAATGATCTCGTACCGGGCTGCCGCCGTCATGGCCTGAATGTCCAGCACCGACAGGCCGCCCGCCTGGATGATATCCAGTTTACGTCCCACGATGGCCGACGCCTTGGACTCGCAGGCGTCCCAGTCGCTCTGCTCCATCCGGTGCCGCTTGATCTTGCCGAAGTCCACCCCCGTGACCGCGGCCACAGCCCGGTCGATCATCTTTTCCGGCCGGGTCTCCAGGCTGAAATAGCCCACCCGGTGCTTTTCCGCCTGCGTCCAGGCCATCTGCAGGGACAGGGCTGTCTTGCCGGTGGACGGCTCGCCGCCCAGAATGATAAAGTCCCCGAACTCCGACATCATGGCCCCGTCCACCTTGGGCAGTCCCCAAGGGATATGTACCGCCTGCGTCCGTTGCCGCTCGTAAAAGTCCAGCAGCCCCTGCTCCATGGACACCACCCGCACGCTGGGCCGCCCTCCGGCCACTCGGTTGGCCTGAGCCAGCAGGCTTTGGGCCTCTCCTGCGTCCACGCACCCGGCCATAGACGCCCCCAGACTTTTCAGTTTGTCCAGCCGGGACTGCTCCACCGTCAGGGTGATGTACTCCCGCACATTGGCCGCCGTGGGCGTCAGATCCATCAGGTCAAGGAGCAGCTTTTGATACTCCGGCCCCAGGAGGTGGCCGACCGTCACCGCGTCAATGGGCTTGCCCGCCTGGAATAACTTACGGCAGGCGTCAAATACCGCCCGGTTGGGGCCGGTAAAATCCTCCGCCTGCACCCCTTGCATCACCAGTCCGGCGGTGTGCGCCCCGTCGATGAGCATGGAGCCCAGAACGCCGATCTGGGCCTCGTAGTAACGGCTCGGTGTCTGGCTCATAGGTCATACACCCCTGGCCCCTGCACCAGCTCCAGCCGTTCCGGCTCCGCCTGGGCGGGCCGTCCGCCAGCCTTCAGCGGAAAAATGCCCTTCCAACTGTTTCCGATGCTCTGCTTCAGCAGCTCGATTTTCTGCTCCCGGTTTCCGCCGCTCAGCTTCTCCAGGGCGTCCAGCTGGATCAGAATCGCCCGGGTGGAGTTGATGGCCCGCAGTTTTTTCCGGGTCTCGATGTACTCCCCCATCAGACGGGCCAGCTCTCCGTCGTCCTTGACGTAGGACCGGAGGATGGGCTTTGCGTCCTCCGCCAGATCGTACTTGCTCTTGCGCTCCGTCCGCGCCCCCCTTTTGGGGGTTAGGGGGGTATTTATTTCTTTATTCTTTTCTTCTTTATTATTTAGTGCCTGATTTCCCGTCGACGGTTTAGCCGTTGACGGTTGAGCCGTTGACGGTTTTTCATACAACGGTTCTTTTTTGGACTTTCCGGCGGGGGCTTCCTCCTGCAAAACGTAGGTGCAGGAGGCGAATTTCCCGTGCTCCCCGTGCCGCTGCTCCCGCAGAAGATAACCGGCGTCGATCAGCTCCCGCAAAATCCGGTTGACCTTCTGCCGGCCGCACCCGGCCTTGCTGGCAAGCCCCGTCTCGCTGTATGACCAGTTGTCCGGCAGACTTGCCATCATCACCAGCAGGCCCCTGGCCTCCAGAGATAGACGGGCATCCTGGGCCGCCGACCGGTACAGCACCACAAACCCCTTGCGCGGCCCTGTTCGGATCGTCCGCTCCTCGCTCATACCCATCCCTCCTGCTCCTTGGTGGTCAGGCTGCCGTCCTCGTTTACCGTGGCCAGCACCACCACGCCGCAGGTCAGCCAGACCCGGAAAATGCGGTCGCTCATCCGCTCCACCTGCCATACCATGTCCGGCCCGTACTGCTCCAGAAGTGCCTCCGTCACGCTTGCCGCCGTGGGCAGCGTCGCCGCGATCATCTCGCCCAAAAATATCCCTCCAGTCTCCCGCCGGGGCCATCTGCCCCGGCGGCTGTAAAGTCGTTTAGATTGCCGCCAGTGCCAGCGCCGCCAGCAGGGCGTCCCAGAAACATTTGCCCAGGATCACCAGGCCGATCATGGCCGCGAAATAGCCCAGCGCCTCCCGGCGCTCTCTCCGCAGCTCCTGCCGCGTCCTTGTCCGTCTGTCCATATGTCCTCCTCACACCGTCCAGGCGGCCACCACGGCCCCCAGCAGGGCGGTCAAACTCATGGCAAAGCACCCGCTGACAAACCCGTTCCGCCAGCCCGTGCCCCGCTTGTCCAGGATGCTCATGGCGGCCAGGATCAGTCCGCCCACCGCGCACACAGCGGCCAATGTAATGGCAAGATCTCTCACGACCCGCACCTCACAATCCGGACGATCTCGTCCCCGGAAAACCGCAGCACCTTGTCCAGCGCCCGGATGTCGTCGCAGGTCCAGGCCCCGTTCCGCAGCTTATAAGAAAACGTCGTGGGGTAGATCCCGCAGGCCACGGCCAGGTCCGACTGGGTCTTGATGTCCCGCATGGCCTGCTTGGCCTTGATGATCGTGCGGATCGTCTTGCAGCGCTCCGCCTGCGCGTCCCGTACCAGTTTAACTTTCGGCATATTTATACCTTCCTTTTGGCTCTTGCCCCCTCTATCTGCTTATGGTAGAATTTGGGCGAAAGGGGGTGAAATCATGAACTTCAGAATTACTTTGACCTGCCGCAGATGTAGATGCAAAATGGAGTTTTCCGGGGCATATACTGGGCAGGGAAAGCTTGCTTGTCCCAATTGCGGGCAGGAAATGACCGAGTACGATTCTTACGCACTAAGAAATGCTATTTCTGCCCTTGCAGAACTCCCGGAGGTTACGGCTGACGGAAGTTTTGTCCAACCGGAGGTCGGTTTCCTGTTCAACGTTCAGTGCAACCATTCTCCTGTTTCTTCTGAGGAATTGTAAGCCTCGCGTTCAGTAGGACCGCATCCCACGTTTTGACGAGTACAGCCTGGGCCTCGTCAAGCGTGGGATTCTCTTTTAAGATCGCCTTGGCAAAATCCCCGGCCAATATATTGAGTGAATGTCTATCAACGGAAATGGCTCTCCTTGCTTCGATGGAATCCATGGTAATTGGGTACTTCATTTTCTCCCCATCCTTTCTAATTTTGGTTTCAGCTTCCACATAGGGCACGTCTCCCTCTGGCAGTGGGACCTCCACTCCTAACGTTTTGAGGTTAAAGTCCAACCACATCCTTTTGGGCACCACCTTCACCATCCGGACCTGGTTCTTCCGGAAGTCGAACAGCTTGGCGGTGCAGGGCGGCTCTTGCTCAAGCAGTACCGCCTCCACGTCAGCGATAAAATCTTCAGCCATTGTCATCCGCCTCCCTCAGCAGCTCGTCCACGGTCACGCCGTAGAGCTTGGCGATCTCCGGTAATCTGCTTGCCCGCGGGTGCAGCTGTCCAGTTTCCCACATATAGACAGCAGCATCGGAGACCTTAAGTTTTGCAACGACCTCCTGGACAGAAAGCCCAGCGGCCAGTCGCGCAGTACGAAAACTCATCCCTGCACCTCCAAACTAAGTTTTACTTGACAACTTAGCGAGGCATGGTATTATAGGAATTGATCAATAGTCCAATAACACTGACTCGACGCTAAGTTTTGCTGTATTACCTTTGTATAACTTAGTATAGCTTAGCAAAATGGAAATGTCAACAGAAACTTAGCATTTCTAAGCCTTAATTTTGACTAAAAAACAAGGGGCCGTTTTATGCAAATTGATGTACCTGGGATGCTGTCGCGCATCGAGCTGCGCATGGCGGAACTAAATATGTCTAAGCAATCGTTTTACGAAAAAAGCGGGATATCGTCCGCATCATTCTCCCAGTGGAACACTGGAGCCTATAAGCCATCAGTGAAAAAAATTAAATCGGCTGCCAAAGTATTGGACACGTCTGTTGAATATTTATTGACTGGAGCCGGACCGGGAGACATAAAAAAAGAGCGCCCCGCCGAAAACGGCGAAGCGCTCGAAAAGGATCTACCGGAGGACATCCAACAGCTGTTGTCTATTTGTCGTCAGAACCCTGCCCTTGCATCTGCTCTGCTATCTGTCGCGCGACAAATCGAAAACGGTCCAGCTGGGCCGGGGTCAGGCGGGAAAGAATAAGGATCAACTCTGTCTCTGTGTCCATGCCACAGCCTCCCTTGTCGTGGTATGTTCTATGATAGAACATTTGTTTTTGTTTGTCAAGTACAGATACTGTCAATTTTTGGATAGAATGGAGAGAAAGCGATATGAAGATCCCTGGACTATCCTTAAGCTGGAAAAGGGCCCTGGGTATCACCAAGGCTAAGCGTAAGATATCAAAGGTCACCGGCATCCCCACGACCAAATCCGGCCGCCGGAATAAGATTGGCAGAAATTTGGGGATCAAGTGATTCCATGAAAATACCGAAAGCAAAAAAACTCCCCTCCGGGAGCTGGAACATATACATGATGGTGGCAGGGGAGAGGATATCCATCACCGCCCCCACCAAAAAAGAGGCGGAGCAGCAGGCCGCAGCTGTCAAGGCCGGGGCCAAGATAGAGCGCGCGCCGGAGCGTATGACGCTGGACGAGGCCATCACGGAGTATATCACCAGCAAGGCCGCTGTCCTGTCTCCCGCCACCATCCGGGGTTACCGCACCACCCAAAAGCACCGCTTTGCCCAGCTCATGCAGTGCGACGTCCACCAGATCACCAAGGCCCACGTCCAGCGGGCCGTGAATCAGGAGGCCCAGTTGGTCTCTGCCAAGACCGTGGCCAATGCCTACGGCCTGATCCGCCCCGTGCTCAAGGAGTGCGGGGTCGATGTTTTTGGAGTCCACCTGCCCCAGGTGGTCAAGCCGGTCAAGCAGTACCTCCAGCCTGAGGACATCGGCAAGCTGATCCAGGCCATAGAGGGGGACAGCTGCGAGGTGCCCATCCTCCTGGCCGTCTGGCTGGGGATGCGCCGCTCGGAGATCCTGGGCCTGTGCTGGGACTGCGTGGACCTGGACCGCAGCCTGATCCATGTCCGCCGCACCGTAGTCCCTGACGAGGATAACCGCTGGGTCCTCAAAAAGGTGGCTAAAAACACATACAGTCAGCGCACCGTGGATTGTCCCGACTATATCATGGACAAGATTCGGGCCTTGCCCCGCCGGAAAGACGGGCGGCTTTTTGGCGTCAACCCGGAGACCGTCCGCAAGCACGTCCACCGGGCCTGTCAGCGGGCCGGGATCACCGATACCACCGTCCACGGCCTGCGTCATACCAATGCGGCCGTCATGAAAACTTTGGGCGTGGATGACCGGCACGCCATGGAGCGCGGCGGCTGGGCCTGCGAGTCCACCTACCGCCAGACTTACTCCTATGTGTTTGAGAGCCAAAAATCCGCAGCAGACACCGCCATCAATAGTTTTTTTACGGGAAAAATTACGGATGAAATTACGGATGAAAAATGAACGCCCCTACTCCCACAACGGGTTTAGAGACTTTTTTGGAGAGTTCGAATCCCTCCTTCTGCGCCAAAAGGTAAAACCCAGCAGTCCCAATGACTGTTGGGTTTTTCTTACTCTCCCAAGGCTTTCGGGCGTTCGCTTATCCTGTTTCTTCTTCTCTTTTTTTGCCGTGATTTTGCAAAATCTGCGAAAAAATTACGGATGAAATTACGGATGAAATTGCGGATAAATCAAGGACAATTCATGCCGATACTCCAGCCTCACAGATTTTTCTATTTTCTTGCAATTCCCTCTTGACATACCACGCGGTGCGTGGTAATATATAGACAAATCAAAAAACAGTGCAGCCGCACAGCGGCAGAAAGGGAAATATTATGAAAAAGATTATCGACACGGCCACCAACACCACGATCTACGAGATCACATCCAATCACAGCATGACGCTGGATGAGGCCATCAAGTGCGCCGGAGGCGAGATCCTGAATGCCACCGAGGATAACGTCATCATCGACGGCGTGACCTACTGCTACGACGATCTAAATCTGGTTTACAGCCCGGACGCGATCACCCCCGTCGGCCACTGGTTCAACGCCCAGCCGTCCAACGATATGCCGATCTACTCGATCAGAGGCGCTCTGTATTGCGCCGACGGTTGGAACGGCGAGGCATATCTGCACTCGTTCCGCGTCCTTAACGCCTATGACCTGGACACCGACCACCCGGAGGAGGTGGAGCTGTGGCCGGTCTACCGCTGCGAAGTAGAGGGCCGGGAGTTTGCCGAGGACGACGAAACCGCCGGCGAGATCGTTAATTTTTCCGTCCGTTGACCAGTTGCCAAAAATTTTCTCAAAAACCCCTTGACATACCACGCATTGCGTGGTATTATAGGTATGTAAATAAGAGAGGGCAAAAGCCCAGGAGGTAACACCATGACTGCCAAGGAACTGATCAAAGCGTACAACATCAAGCTGACAATCAAATGGGACGGCACCAAGCATGCACCCACCGGGACGCTGATGATCACAGATGGTGTTGCTTGCCGACGCGCCGGTGACCTGGACGCGGTAAAGGCCGCCAAGCCCGAAATCCTCGCCGTTTTGATGGCGGAGCGAGAGGCCGAAGAACAAGCCGATCAGGAGCGCCAGGAGAAGATCAACAGTATTCCAGGCCTGGCGGAGATCAAAGCGGCCCGGAAAGATCTGGCCAAATGGAACCAAGAGCTCCAGGCCAGTTTTGAGAGCGAGTGTGGTGGCGGTGTTGGTGTCCGCCCAAAGCCCCAATATGATCTCGCCGCCCTATATGCCAAATACCCCCGCGCGAAGGCTTACCTGCTGGCCGATCAGTACGCCAATGCGGAGAACTATGCCAAAGCCAACGCCGGGGGAAAAGCAGTGAGGGCGATTATGAACGGCGAAGATCCGGAGGCAACCATTGCCGCCATGGAAGCCGAATGGAAAGAATACACCCAGGTCCACATGTGGAACTGACTTGGAGGAGGATACGCCATGACTGACAAACAGTTTTTCGAACTTTTTAAGGATGCGCTCACTATCAACGACCGCGACGCCTTTGTCTCCGACTGGGCGCTCAGCACCATCTGGGACGATCCCGCCGACGCCGACCCCACCCAGGAACGGCTGGACCAGATCGGCGCGGTTTGGGATGTGGCCCATTTGGCCATCCGTGATATCCGGCAGCATACAGGATTATCCCAAGCCAAATTCGCGCTTCGCTACTGCATCCCCCGGCGCTCCGTCGAGGACTGGGAGGCAGGAGCCCGCAGCTGTCCAGATTATGTGCGGCTCTTGCTGGCCCAGGCTGCAGGGCTGTATCAACGGGACTGACAAAAAAGAGGACACACCATAGCGGTGTGCCCTCTCTTTTTACCCCATCAGCGCCTTCCTCGTCGCCGGTCCGCAGCTGCCGTCCGGGGCCAGCCCTGCGCTCACCTGATAGGCCATCAGGGCCTCCTTGGTCCCCGGGCCGAAGCTGCCGTCCACAGAACAGGGAAATCCCCGGTCGCTCAGCTCCCACTGGAGCCACTTCACGTCCTCCCCCCGCTTGCCCTTCGTCAGCGTCCGCGTGGGCACGGGGTACGGGTTTCCCCAAAAGGTCAGCACCGTGCAGATCCGACGGTTTCCCGCCGTGCATACGGGGGTCTTGCCCACCACCCGCAGGATGGTGCTGCCGCCCCCGTCCAGTTTGATGGCCTCCCGCAGCCCCAAGGCTGCCAGCTTTTTGGCCCCCTCGCCGCTGGCGATCAGGTTGCCGGTGGTGGTCCTGAGCGCCACCACCGTGATCTTGCTCCGGTCCTGGCCGTACCCGGCAAAGATGTGCCAGGTGGCGTAGAGAGAGGACGCTTCCCAGCCCTGGGCGCGGGCCTCGGCCCAGCTCACCGCCCGGCCCTGCCGCAGCACGGGCACCCCCGCGATGGCATAGGCGCAGCCCTCCGGCGGGGCACTCACCTCCCCCATGTCCGCACGGCCAGCACGAATGAACAGGGTGGTCTCTGTCCGGCCCGGCTCGGCGTAGACCAGCTTGCCGCCGGACACCTTGCCACGCTCCTCGCAATAGTGCCTGGCCCACTTGCTGGCCGCTTCAAAGGTGCTCACCGTGTGGCCCACGGGGAGAGTAAACTTGTCCCGGCCCTCGTTGTAGTTGCCAAAGAACCCGGCGTTGCAATAGTTGCCGCTGTACGCCGACTTCTTGGCCTTGTCCACCAGCCGGACGGCGAAGTCCTTGACCGGCACCTCCACAATGTGGGCCCCGCCCCTCTTGGTATAGCTCATCCGCTCCCGCACCTCCTTGCGCTCGCTCAAGTTAAATACCTCCACCAGCGCCGCCAGCAGCCCGTCGGCCACCTGCTCCGCAAAATAGGCGGTCAGGATGACGGGAACGTCGGCAGACGAGTCCATGAAGCCGCACTCAATGAGAATAGCGGGCATGGTGGTGCGCTGGAGGACGTACAGGCGGTTTTCCGCCATGGGGGTGGCCCGGTTACCTACCAGGCCAGTCTTGCTCACCACGGCCCCGTAAACGGCCTTCTGAAGAACTTTGCTTTTCGCCTGACAGCCGGGGGCCGTGTAGACCACACAGCCCCCGCCGCTGCCGCCGCGGATCCCCGCGTTGTGGTGGATAGACAGGTAGACGTCTGCGGGCCAGCCGTTGGCCGCCGCCACCCGGTCTCCCAGGTCGATCAGCTTGTCCCCGGTCTTGTCGTCCACCCGGAGGACCTGGCAGTCGTACCGCTCCAGCCGCTCCTCCAACTTGTCCGCCACTCGGCAATTCAGCTCCCACTCTCCCGTCTGGGCGGGGTCCAGGGCGGCTAAGCACCGCCGCCCCGGCGTCCCCTTGTAGTGCCCCGCGTCAATGGCGATCTTGAGCATACGATCACTCCTTAGTCAGCTGCTTGCCCACCTGGTTGATGCCCGTGGCCGCAAGTCCGCTCACAATGCCCACCGCCACGGCGGTCATGTAGTCCGTGGCCGGAAAGTCAGCCACCCCCAGATACAGAGCCACAGGGCCCAGCACCGCACCGCACAGGCCGCAGGCGATGGGGATGTATTTGTCCTCCATGTTGGGGATGGCCTTGACCACCATGCCCACCAAATAACAAATAACAGTGATAGCCGCCACAGAGACAATGCCGAAGTCCATGTTATTCCGCCTCCTTCTCCGCGTCTGCGGTCTCGCAGGCCAGCACGGTCTCCTCGAAGGCCGCCCGGTCGTGGGCCTTGTAAGCGTCCACCAGCGCATTGTAGTGGCGCCCGATAAAGGAGCACAGCTCTTTTTCCGTGATACCCTCAGGGATGGGCTGCTCTGCCTGGAGCTTGGCCAGGCCGATCAGCAGATCGGGATCCTGGTTGCGCTCAGTCTCCTCAAAAATGTCATAGATGTACTCAGCGTTCATTTTCGTTTACTCCTCTCATGTCCTGCTCCAGGTCCTGGAGCCTGTGGTTGATAACTTTTATTTTCTCTTCCACCACCGGCACCCGCCGGGCAAAGTTGTTGTGCTCCCGTACCTCCCGGGTCAGCTCCTCCAGTTTGGCCTCCGTCACCGCCTGGGTCTTGCTGTTGGCGATGATCACCCCCAGCAGGGTCAGCCCCCCGGTGATCACCGCACAGATGATCGTCTCTGTCATTTCTGTCTCCTCTCCCACCACCCGGGCGGTCTTTATTTTTCGGTCACCAGACTGTCATACTCCTCCTGGCTCAGCCGCCCCGCCGCCAGCAGGGCCGCCAGCCGCTCCCGGTCCCACAGCCGGGGGTAATACTTTTGCGCCATCTCATATACCGTCATAAGCTCACCCCCGCCATGGCCGCAAGATAATCGATGTCCGCCCGCAGCTGCTCCGCCTCCGTGGGAGCCGGGATCTCAGGCTCCGGCATTATGCCCGGCTCCATGCCGGTCACGGTCTGCCCCTCTACTGTCAGCGTGACAAAAGGGTAAGTTTCCGGGATGGGTACATCCGCCGGGATAATTGCCCATCCATCAGGGCAGGCCATACCGCCCTGAATCGTCTGGTTGCGGTGTGCCCCGTTGCTCTGGGGCTGGATCTCAATTATAGTCATTTTGTTCACTTCCCTATTGCAAAGTAATAATAGGTCCCTTCGTAGTTCAACTGTGCTCCCACAGTTGAACTACTATACCAAGATACAGTTTTGCCCTCCCAAGAAACAGATAGTGCATAGTTGTTACTGTAATTCCCGTTGTATCCAATACTGTCCGACAAAGTTTGTCCTTTTATAAACACCACCCCGGGGTAAAGGGTTGCAGCACTGTTGTAAAGTATTACAACCATATAAGGCACAAAGCTAAAAGTTAGGGAGTTTTCGTTGCCAGGTCCATTTACCCCAGTTCCAACATAGCTGCCGCTCTCGATCAGGCCGCCGACGGTAAGTTTGGTGCCCAGAACGTCGGTGAGGGTGGTGTCCCCCCCTACCGTCTGCGCCAGCACACTCTTGCTGAGCAAGCTCAGGATCTCATCCGGCACGGCTGCATTGGTCTTGCCAAACAGCGCCGCCGTGGCGTCCTTGAGCAGCGTCGCCTTGTTGATCGGCGTGCCCGCCTGGGTGGGGTCGTCCGCCCGCACCATGTCGTAGGTGTTGGCCTGCCCAGCCACCGGAGTCATTTTCACCCGCCCGGGGTAAAGAGGTACTCTGTCCTGCATAAGCTCACTCCTTTACACTTCTCCGGCGTAGATCTCACCGGAATAAAACCACGCCGCCGCCATGCGGGTCAGCAGCTCGTCCACGTCCACAAGGATCTGCTCGATGTCGTTGGCCTCCTGCCAGGTCAGCCGCTCCATGTCTTCCGGCACCTCCGGGGTGCCCGCCGCCACCGTCAGGGCCGCACGCAGGGCCGCCACGTCGGCCAGATAGGCCGTCATGCTCTCCTGCGTAGGGATGTCCGTCACCTGCCAGTCCTGCCGGGGAGACACGCTCACGGCGTAGCCGTACCCCTTCAACCGCCCCGCAACATAGGCCACGGCAGCGCCCACCCGGTTCAGGTCGCTGGCGTTGTATGCGCCCTTCAAGTCGCTTTGCCACTCGACCAGCTCCGCCGCAGTTGCCGTCCCGGCGCTCACCTTGCCAGCCAGATAGGCCACGCGCTCCACGTCCGCCTGTGTGCGGTCGGTGATCAGGTTGAGCATGCCGTAGTATAGGGTCAGGGTGTAGCTGGTGCTGGTGCCCAGCGCATTGACCGCGGTCAGGGCGACGGCGTAGGTATCGTCCGCCGCCCTGTCCACAATGGCCTGCCACGACCCGTCCACCAGCGTCCAGGTGTACGCTTTGCCGTTGACGGTGCCGGAGACATAGATGATCTCGCTGGGCAGAGAGACTCTCAGCGTCTGGGTTCTCATTCTATTGTCACCGAGATCACCATGGTGGCACCGGTGTCAACGGGATTAGGCACGATGGTGGCCGCCGTGATCTTAGGCACAGAGGTGTCCAGCGTCACGGTGCGGGTGACCGTGGTGGTCTGGCCCGCAGCGTCGGTAGCGGTGACCACGATAGTGTTTTCGCCCTCCGCCAGTGTAACGCTTTTTGTAAAGTTGCCGTTAGCCGCCACGGATACCGCTCCCTGGTCCACACCGTTGAGTTTGATGGCGATGGTCACGGGGCTGCTGGTGGCATCGTTGGTGGTACCGGCGATGGTCAGGGCGGACGAAGCGGTCACCAGCCCGGCCACAGGGGCGGTGATATTGAGGACAGGAGGAACGGTATCCACCTTGTAGGTGGTGCTCTTCTGGGCGGCGCTGTTGCCGTCGTGGTCCTTACAGTCGACGGTCACCGTGTGGCTGCCGTCGCTCAGGGCCGCAGCGGGGGTATAGGTGACCTGATAGCCGTTGGTGATTGGCGTGCTGGTGATGGCGGAGGACGCCACAGCGGTGCCGTCCTGCTTGACCACCAGTGTGGACAGATCCACGCCGGATCCGTCCACCTCGTCGGTGATGGTAAACACCACCGGCTGCTTGCTGTTGCTCACATACGCGCCCTCAGAGGGGGACACGATGGTGATAACGGGGGCCACCGTCTCCTTGACCACCAGTTTCAGCCCGTCCAGAGTGGCGGCGTCCGCCGTGCCCGTGGTGCCAGCGTCGTTGGTGGCCTTGACGGTCACGTTGTAGTAGCCGCCCGTCAGGTTGTAGGATGTCTTGCCCGGCGCGGTCAGCGTGGCCTCCCACTTGCCGGTGCTCGCGTTTTTGGTCAGACTATAGGTCTGGCCGTTGATGATAGCCTGTACTGTTTTAATTGCCATAGATCAGACCTCCCCGGCGTACAAGTCGCCGCTGTAATAGTAATAGGGCTCCAGATAGACGGTCTCCTCGGTCACCGTGACCGTCAGCACGGTCTTGCTGTTGATGTTGGCGGGGTTCGGCAAAAAGGCTGCCGCTGTGATCTTGGGCAGGAGGACGGGGTAGGACTCGCTCATGCGCTCTCCCCCTTATCCCAATACACCACCACGCAGCCGGTGGCACCGGCTGCGCCCGGCGTGCCCTTGCCGGGGTAGTTATCCACAACGGTGACGGTGGTGGGCAGCTGGCCCAGCCAGGTGTCCTCCATCACGACCTCGTTGTGTCTGTTGCCTTTTGCTCCGGCCTTGCCCGCCGCGCCCCCGTCTCCGGACCCCGCCAGCGGGGCCTGTACGCCCGTTCTTGCGAAACTGTCGCCGCTGGCTATGTCCGTGTACCCGTTGGCGTAGCGCTTGCCGTTGGCGCTGCTGTACGCCCCGAATACGGTGTTTTCCCCGATCGTCACAGTAAAGCTCTGGCCGTCGTTGATGTCGATGACCCCGGCCCACACCAGTCCGCCAAGGCCGACGGTGCCCGGTTTTCCGGCCTCGTCCCAGCTGCCGTCCGTTCCGTCGGTGCCGTCTCCGCCCTTGCCCACCAGAAAGACCCGCAGTCGGGTCTTGCCCGCCGGCGCCGTCCAGGTGCCGCTCTGGGTGATAACGGCTCGCTCCTCATACAGATAGGCGCCGTCCGGCTGTACCAGCTGGCTCTGGCAGCCCTGGAGCACGCCGCCGGAGAACTGGAAAGTCTGCATCAGCACCCGGGCCGTGGCCGCGCTGCTCTTATCCAGCCACACGGTCTCCACGTCTCCGATCTCGCTGGTAGGATCGCCTCTCCCGGTGGTCTCATACTGGTTGCCGCCGTAGGTGGACAGGATCATCCGGGCCGCCGCCAGCGCCTGCGCCTGGGTGTGTATAAAGGGGTTGTCCACGCTTACCGTCTCGCTGGAGGCGGTGGACGTGCCGTTTACCACGTACTGGGTGTTGCTCCCGTCGTGCAGCGTAAACACAAGGGCGGCCACGTCGCTGTTGGCCCGCATGATGGGATAGGCGGTCAGGTTGTCCAGCGTCACCTTGTTGCCCTCGCTCCACAAGGGTTCCGCCGCCAGATAGCCTGTCTCTGCGTCCGCCCGGGGCCAAACTCCGGCGGCCATGCAGGCCCACCGCAGGATGTCCCCGCAGGTCTTGCCCGTCACGTCTGCGGCCGCGCTGGCCGTCACAGGCGCTGTTGTATAGTCGAGATCCACCGTGTAGCGGTTGGCAAAGTTGACCCCAAGCTGTCCCACCAGAGCGGCGATCCATCCCTCCAGCGTGGTGGGCAGCGTACTGGGCGGCAGAAACTCCCGGTTTGCCAGCAGGCCGATGATGTCCACCAGATCCCACTGCATGGTAAGGCCGTTGTCTCCCGTTTTCCAGCCCCCGGAATACTGGTAGTAGATGCCCAGCCGCTTGTAGTCGTCCGTCCCGTCCGGCATCCGCACGCCAAGGGCCACGTCGATGCCCTGCCGCTCCTCGATGCTGCGGAACAGACCGTTTTTCGCCCTTGGCTCGAACCGCCGGGACAGGTTGTCCATCTTGAGCGTGCAGGTGCCGTAGGGCAGAGCCGTGCAGGCCACGTTGCCCTGCTGCTTGACAGAAAACTCCGCGATGATGTTGTTATCCCACCGCTCATAGATCCCGGGGACGATCTCCACCAGCCGCATCCGGCGGTAAGGGAGAGACCACTTGCTCACCGTCACCCGGATGGCGTCCGGGTCGTTGACGGTAAAGCCGGACAGGGCCACGCTGGCCGCCTGGTTGCCCGTAAAGCTCTTGGTGTAATACGCCGTGCCGCCCTGCTTGACCTCCACCGTAAAGTCCAGCGGTACGCCGTCGTACTCGTCGTCCGGAAAGTACACGCTGCACGCCTGGAGCACCGACACCCCGGAAAATTGCAGCTCCACCCACGGCGCCGCCGCAAAGCTCCCGTCCGCTCCGGACAGTACGTCCCCGATGTAGCCCACCTGACCCGTCACGTCCGCCGCCTGGTCCGGGAATATCCCGAAGGTCCCATCCAGCAGCCACCGGTCATGCTCCAGCGTGGCCTTTGGCGCCGGCGTGTCAAACACCTTGTCGTGGATCTGGGCCAGCTGGCTCCATGGGATCTGTCCGCTGGTCTCTCCGGCTCCGTATACGATGTCCGGGGAGATCAGGTCGATAATGGCTCGCAGCAGGATGCGCCGGGCGTCGCCGGTAATGGCCGCCTGATAGGCGGCGGAGGACTTAATCATGGGGTGTCACCTCCCGTAAAGTGAACCCCACGTTGTGCCACAGGCCCACCCCGCCCTTGGAGAAGGCAAAGGTGGGCTGGGTGATGCTGTCCACCAGAAACGTGCCGGTAGCCATGACGTCGCTGTCGTCAGGCAGATAGGATACAGGAAAGGCGGTGTTTCCCCGCAGAACTGACGCCAGCTGACGCCACAGGGTGTTGCCCATGTAGTCATAGCTCCAGGTGATCATCTGCACATGGCCCCGCACCTCCCGCACCGTCCGCCCGGAGATCATCTCCACATTGACGGACAGCTCTCCGGGGTAGCACTGGTATTTGTCTTTAGACGTCTCCGGCAGATAAATGCCGTTTACGATCAGCTGTATCATGCCATTGCCACCTCCGGGTTATTTCTCGCCGCGTCTCTCAGGTCGGGCAGCAGCCAGCTTGCGATCTGCTGGCCGTTCTGCAGCAGCAGGTTGATGGTGTAGCTGCCCCCGCTGTTCCCTGCGTTGGCCGCCGCCAGCCCGTTGACCATTCCCGCCGCCGCGTTATACACCGCATCCACCGCCGGCGTGGGGATGGCGTCCTGGATGCTGGCGGTCACGCCCTGCATCTCCGTCGCAAAACCCTTGCCAAGGCCAAGGGCCATATTCTCGCCGATCCCGGCGAACACCGTGGACGGAGAGTGGATGCCTAAAAAGCCCTTTACATTGCTTACGATACCGCCCACAAAGTCAGAAACTTTTTCCTTCAGCCAGGCGCCCATCTCCTTGATGCCCTCCCAGAGCCCGCGGACAATGTCTTTCCCAACGTCGATGATATCGGGCAGCGAGGCCAAGAATGTGCTGACGATAGTCTCTACCATGCGCAGCACGCCGCTGACCAGCTGGGGCAGATTCTGGGCCAGCCCTGCGACCAGAGCCAGCACCATCTGCAAGCCCAAAGCGATGATGTCCGGCAGTTTCTCCAGGGCGTAGGCGACAAATTTCTCGATCATCTCCGGGCCGTCGTTCTTTACGGCCTCGGCGATGTTGGTCAGTACTGTCTCGATCACCGGCAGCACGTTGCTGGCCACCGTCTCCACGCTCTGGATCAGCTCCCGGGACAGTTCTGCGATGTCGGCGTTGTCGTTGCCCAGCCCGGTCACAAAGTTAGACCATGCGGCCTTCATGGATGAGATCGACCCCTCAACGGTGGTGCTGGCTTCCAGTGCCGTGGTGCCCGTGATCCCCATCTCTGTCTGCACAGTGTGGATGGCGTCCACGATGTCTGCGTAGCTTTCGATGGTGTAGTTGGTATAGTTTCCCTGGGCGGCGTTCAGGGCGTTGGCGTCATCGATCAGGCGCTGCATTTCCTCTTTGGTGCCGCCGTAGCCCAGTTTCAGGTTGTCCAGCATGGTGTAGTTCTGCTTGGCAAAGCCCTGATAGGCATTTTGGATGGACTGCATGTCCGTGCCCATCTTGTTTGCGTTGTCAGACATGTCGGTGATCGCCACATTTGCTTTTTTCGCCGCGGCCTCAGTGTCGTTGCCCATGGATTGCAGCAGCGAGGCGGAAAAGCTGGTCACCGTCTCCATGTAGTCGTTGGCGGACAGTCCGGCGGTCTTGTAGGCGTCCTTGGCGTAGCCCATCACCGTTTTTGCGGAGTCCTTGAACAGGGTCTCCACACCGCCCACCAGCTGCTCATACTCCCCGTAGTCAGCGATCGACTGCTTGATCAGTACGCCCACAGCGGCAGAAGCCACAGCCACAGCGGCGGTGGCCGCTTTAGCCGCCGTGGCCAGCCCGGACTTGATAGCATCGCCCACCTTAGCAAACTTGCCCGGAGCCTTATCCAGCTCGTCATCCAGCTGTTTCAGCTGCGTCTTGGTCTTATTGACGTCCGCTGTGGCGTTGTTCAGCGCCTGCTGCCACCGCTGCACCTCGTTGCTGTTTTCCGCGTAATTGGCCCGGGCATAGTCCAGGGCCTTCTGGATCTCCGCCAGCCTGGCCTCCTGAGTGCTCAGCTTTTTGGTCAGCACGTCCGACTGGGCCGACAGCGCCGCCTGGCTCTTGTCGTTGGCGGAAAATGCGGACGTCACCGCCCGCATCTCCGTGTCCAGGGTCCTGAGCTGCTGGCCCATGGCCTGGAGGGAGGCCCGGAACTCCTTTTCGCCGTCAAGCCCTATTTTAGGGCCGATATCTGTTGCCATAGTCTCACCTCACATCTGGGATAATGTCCTCGTCCGTCAGCGTCCGCCGCCGGACAAAGCCCTCTGTCTTGATCTGCTCGATGGCCATAAAGTCAAGCAGCTCCCCATAGGGCAGATCCAGCGCCTGCTCATAGGTCAGGCCCACCCGCATCCCATACCACAAAAGCCACTCCGGCTCGCTTACGCGCCCTCCGGAGTGGCCCTTGCGTTTTTTGCTGGCTCAGCCTCCACCGAGGGGGTCCTGCCGTTGGTGATCGTCTCTGTGATCTTGCTGGTCAGCTGGGTAAAATCTCCCAGGTCGCACACGTCCAGCAGCTCCTCCTCCGTCAGCGGTGGCGGATCGTCCAGGCCGTTGAGTTTGGCGTATCGGGCACCCGCGTCCATCATGGCCGCGATCATCCACACCGCCTCGTCCATGGCCTGTACAGCCGACCCACCTGTCAGCGCCTCGTCGATGTTGACGATGTCCCCGTACCGCTCCGTGCAGGCGCGGACGACGCGGGCGGAGAAACACAAAAGGTGCTCCGCCCCGTCGATGGTGATCCGCGCCGTCCTCATACGGCCTCCGTGATGTTGAGCCGCGCCCTGATGTAGGCCTCGGCCTGGGCCTCGGTGGTAAAGGTGGCCTCCCGCTTCCACATGCGGGTGGCGCTGTCGTCCCGCATGATGGTCGAGCTCAGCTCCGGCACCTGCCACTCGATGCTCTCGCCCTGGGTGGTGGCGGCGTCGGCAGGCACGGAGAACATGACCTTGCACAGCACCACGCCCCGCCACTTGTACGCGCCGCCCACTTTTTTCTTGATGATAAAGCCCACGCCCAGATAGGGGGTGTTCTGGGTGTCGTCGTACACCAGCTCCTTGACGGAGGTGTCCGTCACGCCTTCGATCCCGGTGATGGCGGTCTCCGTCAGGCCCAGAATGGCCTTGGTCACCTCCTGGCTCAGGTCGTCGGTGCTCAGGGTCAGGGAGCCGCCCGCAAAGCTGCGGTCGGTCTCCGCGATGGCGTTGTCCGCGTACAGGTTGTTGTCCTCTGTGGTGTTGATATCAATGTTGGCCTCCGTGGCCTTGCCCATCACAGCGCCGTTGGCGTAGCTCACCGCGTTGCCGGTCGCGCTGTAAATGCCGTAATAGGGTTTGCTCAAACCAATAACAGCCATAGCTCAGGCTCCTTTCTTTCGTCCGATCAGCTCAAACTTTTTATGATTTGTTTTTCACGTTTAGAAAGTTGCCAGACGGTCGCCGCAGCCCTTTCCGCCGCAGCCCTTTCCGCCGCAGCCCTTTCCGCCGCAGCCCTTTCCGCCGCAGCTCTTTCCGCCGCAGCTCTTTCCGCCGCAGCCCTCTCCGACAACAGCAGGCCTCCGCCAAAGATTGTTTTTTTCTCTTGGATCTGGGCGTCCAGTTTGGACACCAAAACGCACTCGCTGCGCCGGATCTGCAAATCCACCCCATAATGGGAGTACCGCTGGAGCATAGCAGCGGTTAAAATGTGGGGAGGATAGGTGTACTTGGGGACGGTCCTGGTTTTCTCTTTGTGCAGCGTTTCCACGGCCTGGGCGATGGCGCGGCCCAGTTCCGGGGCCGTCTGAGCGACAATGTCGCCGCCGAAACTGGTTACAAAGGCCGTCCGCACGATGGCTCCGTTTTCGTACTCGATGTTAGCGTCACAAATAATGTGATTCATCCGCATAGCCACGGAGCGACCAGAAAACGCCGTGAGAGACGGGGCAAACAGGAAAAACGGGACGCAGCGATCTAAATAAAACTCACAGATGCGAGACAGAATGGAAAAGGGCGGGTTATCCAACACAACACACCCGTCAGGATAAGGGAACTCCTCATAGTCTCCGCCAGGGTAAAACGGGCGCACAATTGATTCCGGGTCTATCCCGTACTCCTTGCAGGCCCAGTCCCGGATGGCGTTGTAAACCAGTGGAGGCGTGTAGCAGTCGTCCGTTGTTTTTTGGGGTTTGAACTTGTCCACAAATGCGTCATACTCAGGATTGTCTGTAAATAACGACTGCTGCTCTGCTCTCATTGGCTCCGCCTCCTTATTCCATGATTTTTTCGATCTCCTGGTCCAAAACCTCGGCCATCTTGGCCTCCGCCTTCTTCCGGCTCCGGGTCACGGCGGGCCGGATAAAGGGGTGCTTTCGCTTCCAGCTGGTCCCGCTCTCCACGCCCCGGGCCACCAGCTGGTTGGGCTGGCCGCCGGGAAACTGCTTTGTTTTGGTCCGGTTGTACCCGTCAAAGCCCAGCTTGACGTTGAGGAATCCCCGGTCGTCCCGCAGCGGGGCGATGCCGAATCCGTCCAGCAGCCCCTGCCTCTGTGTGGCCGTCACGCCTCCTGGCAGCGGGTGCTCCGCTGTGCCGTAGCCCGTCACGATGGGCAGCCCCTCGATGGCGCTGCGCACCTCGTCGGCTACAATGTCCGCCCCGGCGTAGATGGCCTTTCCCGCGATCTCGTCCTTGACCGCCCGGCTCAGCCTTGACAGCTTGCGCTCATACTCCGCCAGCCCCGGGAATTTGATCTGTGCCATCACACCAGCCCCCACACCCACTCGTAGTGCAGCAAACCAGTCTCCGCCTCATACTGCACGGAGTTGAGATACCAGGCGCACTCCAGCTTGTCCAGTACCCCACGGATGGCCGCCGTCAGCGGGTCGTCCTCCGTCTTGGTGTACAGGTCGACGGTGCCGGAGTATCCGGTCTCCGTGTGTGCGTTGTCTCCCTCCAAGTCCTCGCTGCCGTCCTCCGCCCATACGATGTAGGGCGGCACGGCGTTTGGCTGGGCAAAGTAGTGATAGGCCGCGCCCAGCTCAGCCAGTGCGTCCCGTAATCTGTCCAGCATCGATCCCAGCGCTCCTCTCTAAGGTCAGGTCCGTGGCGGGCAGGTCGTCCTCGTCCAGTACGTCTTGTTTTTGGGTGATCCGGTACACGCCCTTGTCCTCGTGGTCATAGGGGGAGAGGACCACCTTGTCCTCCGCCGGGTCGATGGTGTAGGTCCGCGGGATCCGCACCAGCAGGTCGGAGCGGTCCCCGTGCTGCTGTCCGGCGTACCAGCGGTTGATCCCCACCGTCCGCAGCCCGTAGCACCCGGCCCATACCTGGGTGTAGGTCTGCACCGGCATCCCGCCGGGCGGGGAGATATTAGCTCCCCGCCAGACGGTCAGCTCACCGGAATCAAGTACCATCCGCGCCACCTGCCTTTTGGGCAAACAGCCGGTTGTTGAGTGCCCAGCGGAGCATCCGGGGCATGGCCCCGGCCACGGAGTCGCCCCCGCTGGATGCCCGCTTGCGCACCAGATAGGCCGCGTACATCTCCACCAGCTGCCCGTCCTCCACGCTGTCCGTCAGAGTCACGCCCTCCCGGGTGATGAACTCCTTGGCCGCGTTGACGGCCTGGGTCAGGTACGCCAGCCGCTGCTCACTGGGGTATAGCTCCCCCAGGTCGGACCGCAGCACGGTCAGAATGTCCGCGTCCGTCATAGGCTCAGGACTTGGTCACGGCCACGGTATACACCTTGGTGGCGTTGCCGCGCTTGACGGTGATCACCAGATCCTTGGTGCCGGTCACGGGGGTCAGGGTGCCGCCGTTGACCACGTTTTTGCCGTTGTAGGCCAGGGCCACGTCGGCGCCCGCCTGGGCGGGAGCGGCGGCCACAGCACCGGCAGCGCTCATGGTTGCGGTGTAGGCGGTCACGTCGGCGTCAAAGTTGGGAGTCAGGGTCAGGCCCGTGATGTTATCCAGGTCAGCGTCGTTGGCGGTGTCGGCGGCAAAGTCCATCACCGTGGTCACGGCCGTGTTGTTGATGTTGATGGCCACGAACGCGCCGGGGATAATGGGCTGACCGTCGGCCCGCTGACAGGCCTTATACACGGTATTGTCCTGGATAAACTGCACCTCGCGGCTGGACTCAATGGTCATGCCGCTGCGCATGGCCAGCAGGTACAGGTCGCCGTAACCGCCCACGATGTCGCCGTCGGGCATAAACTCCAGGATGTCCACATCGCCGTTGACGATGGGCAGCACCCCGAAGATGTTGGCCACGATGTCGCCGGTGGCGGTAAAGGTGATCAGCTTGCTTTTGAGCTTGGCGTAGGTCTTGGAGTTCATGGCCCAGAACTGCTCGCCCCGGGAGTAGCGGGTAAAGGTGTTGCCGGTGGCCTCCACCAGGGCGGCCCAGAAGGCCGCGCCGGTCACGCTGTCGCCGCCGATCTGCTTGATGTTGCTGGTGTGCAGGTCCTCCCAGGCGGGGGCGTTGGCGGGGTAGTTGGCGGGGGCGCTCTGCTGGGCCAGACGGGTCACGATGCCCAGAAGCATCCCGACGCCCTTGCCGTACAGGATGGCCTTGTCCATGGCCAGGCCGATGGACTCGCTCAGCATCTCCACGATCCAGCTGGCCAGATTGACGTCGTTATCCTCCAGCAGGGAGTTGCAAACGGGGACAAACCCGGCCACCTTGTAGCCATCCAGAGTGATCTGGTTGAAGGCAAAAGTCAGCTCGTTGATGGCCGCGCACATCTCGGTCCACACAGCTTCGGGCACGGTGCCCGCGATGGTCTGTCTGGCCTCGCCGCTCACGTTGCGGATCCGCACGCGGTTCAGAAGCTTGCTGTACCGATACATGTTCTGGGCGATCAGGTCCAGGAATACCACGGGGATGGTCAGCTCGCCGCCGGTCACGGCCCGGCTCTGGCCCTTCATGCTGCGCAGCTGGGCCAGGAAGGTCTTGGTGTCCTCCTGGGCCAGAATGGCGGCGCGGCGCTCGCTGCTCAGGGCGTCAAAGGCCCGCTGGTTGCGGGGCAGGGCCCGGATGTTGATGTTCTCCATGTGCATGTCACCTCTCACTTTCTCCCCGTGCTTGGGGCCGTTCTTCTGGGGCTTGGGGGCGCTGCGCTCCAGCTCCTCCAGCTCGTCCTCCATGTGCTGGACCTCCTCGGTCAGGGCCTGCTTCTGGCCCTGGTGGGCGGTCCGCTCGTTCTCAAACGTTTCGATCTCGGCGGTCACGGCCGCCTCCTGCTCCTGGTTGCCGGGCTCCACCTCGTTGATGGCGGCTTCCAGTGCCGCCTCCCGGGTGACAAACTCGGCGTCCTTTTCCTCCAGCGCGGCCAGCTCCGCCTTCTTGGCGTCAATGGAGCGCCGGAGCATCAGTGCTTTCAGCATGGTCGATCTCCTTTCATCTCTTAGGTTTTATTGTGCAGGCGCTCCAGCGCCTGGGCTTTCCATACCTCGCTGCGTTTCTTCCGCAGCTCGTCCAGGTCCCGCTTCCGGGCGGACACAGAGGTGTCCTCGTAGGCCGGGAAGGTACAGGGGGAGACCTCATACAAAGGCTTGACCTTGGTGATCGTCCAGTGTACGGTCCCGTCCTCCCTGTATTCCGTCTCCTGGGCCGCGATGTCAAAGCCGAAGGAGCACCCGGTGATGTCCCCCCGGTCGATCCTTGCGTAGGCGTTCATGGCCTCGCTGTCCTCCCGGTTGATCTGCACCCGGCCCCACAGGCCCTTGCTGTCCTGCCGCAGCTCCAGCGTCCGGGCGGTGGTCCGTCCCAGCACCAGGTCGCTGTTGTGGTTATACAGACAGCGGACGTCGTCGGTCACGCTCTCGTCAAAGGCTCCGGGGGCGATGCTCTCTGTGGCCCCGGGCCACAGCTCGTAGATGGCATTAAAAACGGAAAAGTAGCCCTCCAGATACAGGTCTCCGTTTTCCTCTCGGGTCTCCATTTTGTCCATGGGGATGAATCTGTGCTCCACTCTATTCCCCCTCCTTTGGGTTCAATTTCTTCTGGTCTCCCAGCCGGTCCTCCGGCAGGTAGTTTTCCAGCGCCAGCAGATCCTGCATATCCTCGTCCGGGGGCAGGTTCAGCCAGCTGCGCCACTCGTTCCGCCGCAGGGCCATGCGGTCCACCATCTCGGCCCCCGCTGCCACCAGCTCTGTAATGGAGTAGCTGTACAGGCTGCGGGAATTGAACCGGTAAAACAGCTCCGGGGATCCCAGCAGCTTGCGGGAAAACTCCTGTTCCATGGCCTTGGCCAAAGGCATCAGTGTGCTGTTCACAAAGTTGTTCCACGCGTCCCGACTGAACTCGCCCACCCCCAGCACAAAGGGAGGGATCCCCAGCACGGAGGCCACCGTCCGCTTGTCAAGAGTGACCATGGCGTCCAGGGCCAGGTCCGACAAGGTCAGCGGCTTTACCTGCTCCACGGAGAACTGTTCCGCCGGGATCATCCACGGCTCCCCGGCCTGTCCGCTCATGGCGTAGGACTCCAGCAGCTTTTGCCGACCGGCGGGGCTGGCAAACTCCTCCGTCAGTGCGTCCACCTTGACGATCAAAGAGGGCTTCCACTTGCTCTCCATAAAGCCCTTTTCCGTCCGGGCCGCCTGTTTCAGGTTGTTGGCCACCTCGCCCAGGGATACCCGGTAGCCGGTCCCCAGCCAGGGGTAGAGGGTGTCGGACCCGATGGTAAAGTGGAGCACCTCGTCCGGTCGGTGGGCCTGCCCGTTGATGTATACTTGGTAGCCCCAGCCGTCCGGCACAAAGGACGCGTAGGCCGAAGGAATGGGGATCAGGTCTTCAAGCCTTCCGTTTTCTGTCTGTGGCCACACCACCGCGTTGCCGTTGCCCTCCAGATACATGGTCCGCACGATCCACGCCATAAAGGCCGACCGGGTCATGTTGGCGTTGGGGTCGATGTCCAGTTTCCGGGCCAGCCCATCAAACACCCGCAGGTCCCCGTCCGTGCTGTTGCGCAGCAGGTGGATGCTCATGGAGCCGATGGCCCGGGCGATGGCGTCCACCCCGGCGATGATCTCAGGATTCTGAGCCAGACTGGTGTAGCCCTGACAGGTCAGGGTGTCAAAGGCGTCCGCTCCGCACAGCCAAGCCATGCAGGCGCTTGTGGGCTTGTCCCTCGCCTTGGGTGGAGTTTTTCGCTGTCTCTTGCTCACGCTTTCTCGTCACCTCCAAACCAGGCAGCAGACTTGCCGCCCGCCTCCAGATCCTCCAGATAGGTACAGGCCGCGAACACCGCGCAGTCAAATACGTCAATGCGCAGGTGCGGCGCCAGTTTCTCATACATCACCATGTCGTCGCTTTTTTCGATTCCTCGAACGTTTTGCACGCAGTACTCAAAGGGCTCCGCATGGCAGTAGTACAGAGTGCCCCGCTTGGCGCTGTTCTCCAGATATCGAAAGCCCTCGCTTTTCCGAGTGAACAGCTGGGGCTGGTCCTTGATGGGGAAGTGCTGCTTTTTCATCTCCACGTAGTACTCCCGGCAGAATTTCCGGTCGTGTCCGATCCGGCGGATCTTAAATCCCTCCGCCCGCCGGGCCATGTACCACTTGACCACGTCGGAGTGGTTGAGCACTTTGTCGTTGCACATGTCCAACCAGCCGTCGTCCTTCCACCCAAACAGGGGGATCTCGTCCTCGTTGGCTTTGACCATGGCCGCAGTCACTGGGAACCAGCAGTGAGGGATGATAATGTCCACGCCCTTGTAGTGTCCAAACAGACAGGCCGCCGTCAGGTCGTATAACTTAGACAGGTCGCTGCCGCCGTACCACCGGATGGGCAGCCGCCGCAGCTCGTCCAGCGTCCAGCTGTACTGCCGGTCGCTGGCCCGGAACTCCTCCACGTCAAACCAGGCCTTCAGCTCCGCCGTGAATACGTTCAAAGACTTCTGTAAAAACTCGGGCCGAAGCTGTGGGTCGTCCTTGGCCTGGGCCGCGTCGTTCAGCATGTCCTGGGGCCGGATGGACTGTCCCCAGCCGGGGTTGCACCCGGCCAATACCTTTTCGTTGGTGTAGTCCACGTCTCCGTTGTCCATCCGTGGGGCGCAGGCCAAGAAAATAAACAGACTGTCCGCAGCGTCCCCGGTGATGGTTCCGTTCAGCACCTTCCGGCAGTAATCCACGCGCCGGGCCAGAAAGCCGTGGGCCAGTTTGCCGCCGGAGGAGATCCCGATCACCAGCTTGTTGGAGTATGCCTTGGTTGCGTCCTTCAGGACCTGGTACTGCTGGGGGCTCTTGTAGGTGTGTTCCTCGTCGGCGATGACGATGTTGCAGTTAAAGCTGTCCTGCTTGTCCACACTGGCCGCCAGGGCGTTGATGCTGATAAATCCAGCGTCGCCAAGGTCTCCGGTGATGGACCGCTCCATGTTGTTGTTGATGACCCGCAGACCGTTCTCCTGGTCGTCCTCCACCGTCAGGTGCAGGCGCTTGATGTTGTACTTGATGAAGTCAAAGCCCTCCAGGGCCTGCTTCAGCGCGCCGCCCACCTCGTACACCTTGGAGCCGGATGGCGCGTAGTACAGGGCCAGCGCCCAGGCCAGGGCAGCGGCAAAGGTAGTCTTGATATTTTTCCTTGGGATAAAGTCCTGGGCCTCGGTAAACCGCCGCAGCTGGGTGCCCTTTTGGTAAAAGCCCATGATGTTTGCCACGATGAACTTGTGGTAGGGGAGCAGAAGGAAGGGCGTGCCCCGCAACGGCGTGCCGTCCATAAATTCTCCCTGCTGGTGACACATCATGGTCTCGATAATGGCGATGATCTCGCAGGCCGGCTCGAATCGAAAATCCCACTTTGGGTTTTCCAGGTCCCGCACGTAGCGCTTGCAGGCCAGCACGATCTCCTCGCAGGCCACCGTCTCCCCGGACAGCACCCCGTTGACGTAGCCGTCCACCTCCGCCTGGTAGTCCCCGGCGTGAGTCATGGCGTGCTCGTGGGCCGCGTCCATCAGCTCGGCCAGGCGGCTGCGCCGGCCGCTGGCCGTCTCTGCCAGCTTGGTCTGTACGGCCTTCAGCGCCTTTGGCGTCAACCCCAGCTGGGTGCGCAGAGACTGCACATCCGCCCGCAGCTTGTCCACCGCCGCCCAGTACGGGTCCCGGGCCAGATACTCGGCCCCGGCCTTGTTTACCTGCTTGGCTACCAGCTGCGCCCCGTTCTCCCGCCAGGTCTTTTCCGCCCGGGAAAGCTCGCGCTCCGTCCGGGCCAGGGCCTTGATGGTCTTGTCAAAGATCGGGTTGTAGGTGCCGACGGCTTCCATGTCGGCTTTTATCATGGCCTCCCGGCCCATCGGCTCACCTCCGGTCAGATCAGCGGGGCAGGGGAGGCGTTCTCTCGCCCGCC